>ENA-OPBN01001031-OPBN01001031.1-human-gut-metagenome-genome-assembly--contig:-NODE-1031-length-14741-cov-7.048413_pt1 | contig 14741 bp, 11 predicted proteins | sample MGYA00241068_ERZ501452 | MGnify/ENA primary metagenome ERZ501452 (study PRJEB25962, sample SAMEA2042507) | human gut metagenome | biome: human gut; feature: human-associated habitat; material: faeces... | reverse complement strand
CAGTTTTTGGTACCTGCGGCGGCGGTATGGCTGTTTCTGCAGGCATGGCAGATTTCACCTTTATGGAAGATACTTCTGCAAAACTGTTTGTTAATTCCCCAAATGCTTTAGAGGGCAATTATAAGGCAAAATGTGATACATCTTCCGCTAAATTCCAGGCAGAGGAAGCTGGTCTGGTTGATTTCACAGGTGATGAAGCATCTGTATTATCCCAGATCCGTACATTGGTATCTGTACTGCCTTCTAATAATGAAGAAGATCTGTCTGAAGTTGACTGCACAGACGATTTAAACCGTATGTGTGCTGGTATCGAAGGATACACCGGAGATACTGCAGCAGCTTTACAGATGATCTCTGATAATAACTTTTTTATGGAAGTTAAGAAGAACTACGGCACTTCTATGGTAACCGGATTTATCCGTTTAAATGGAAGCACAGTAGGATGCGTAGCAAACCGCAGCGAAGTATATGAGAACGGTGAGAAGGTACAGACTTTAGAGGCAGCTCTTTGTGGAAAAGGCTGTGAAAAAGCAACCGATTTCATTAACTTCTGTGATGCATTCAGCATTCCTGTTCTGACTCTGGTAAATGTAAATGGCTACCGTGCAACCATGTGCAGTGAAAGAAAGATCGCCAAGTTAGCTGCTAAGCTGACCTACGCATATGCTGATGCAACTGTTCCGAAGGTAACTGTTGTTGTTAAGAATGCACTGGGAAGCGCAGGCCTTACCATGGGCAGCAAGAGCCTGGGTGCAGATATTGTTTATGCATGGCCAAATGCAGTGATCGGAACTATGGATCCGGCAGAAGCTGTTAAGATCATGTATGCAAAAGAGATCGAAGCTGCAGATGACGCAGTTGCAATGATCAAAGAGAAAACCGCTGAATATACCGCTATGCAGTCCGGCGCTGTTGCTGCTGCAAAGAGAGGTTATGTAGATGACATCATCAAGGCAGAAGAGACCCGTCAGAGAGTGATCGCCGCTTTTGAGATGCTGTACACAAAAAGTGAGGACCGTCCTTCCAAGAAGCATGGCACGGTTTAAAGAGAGGTGACATGTATATGAGACGATTTGTAAAGAGAATGGCAGCAGCAGTTCTTCTGTCCGCCTGCCTGGTAAGCCTTTCTGGCTGCTCCTCTAACCAGGATACAGCAGAGACTGATTCCACCATCAGCATGGACGGAACTCCTGTAGATGATTCAATGGCTCAGTCCATTATGCTGTCTGCAGCACAGACTTTAGGCGTACCAAAGGATCAGCTGATCGTTCAGAAAACTCTGGCAGAGTCAACAGGCGATGCGACTACAGCAGCTATTTATGAGGCTCAGCTGGAAGTTCGCGAGGACATGGGCGAATTAAAGAATGTAAATATGGATGAAGGTTCTGTAGTTCTTCTGGCAGACGGTAGCTATACCGTTATGATCCCGGTTGATTTTACAGAGGGAACCAAGAAATATGTGATGAATATCAATATGGCTACCCAGCAGATCCAGGCTGAGTTTACAGATATGTCCGCAGGTGTTGCAGAAGATACTTCTATGGGCACCCTGTTAAAGACCGCTACTGTATATACAATTATTGGTATCGGCACAGTATTCCTTGTTTTGATCTTCATCAGTATCCTGATCTCATGCTTCAAATACATCCATGCATGGGAAGAAGGAAAGAAGAAAGCAGCAGCACCTGCTCTAAAGGCAGCACCTGTACCGGCTGTTAAGCCAGCAGCAGCACCTGCAGTAACCGGTCCTGATCTTTCTGATGATGCAGAATTAGTAGCTGTTATGACTGCTGCCATCGCAGCATATGAAGGCAGCGCTACATCTAACGGTCTGGTAGTACGTTCTATCCGCCGTGTAGGTCTGGGAAGATAATCACTGCACATTCAGGTTAAGAAAACCGGTGTGTTTATACAACAAGTAGGAGGAATCAAACTATGAAGACATATACCATTACAGTAAATGGAAAAGCATATGCAGTAACCGTTGAAGAGGGCGCAGCAGCAGCTGGCGCACCAGTAGCAGCAGCTCCAGCAGCTCCGGCAGCAGCACCTGCACCGGCAGCAGCTCCAGCAGGCGCTGCAGGTTCCGTTCAGGTTACCGCTCCAATGCCAGGTAAGGTAGTAGCAGTTAAGGCTTCTGTAGGACAGGCAGTAAAGAAGGGCGAAGTTGTCCTGGTTCTGGAAGCTATGAAGATGGAGAACGATATCGTTGCTCCAGAAGATGGTACAATTGCCAGCATTAATGTAGCAAACGGCGATGCAGTTGAGTCTGGCGCTGTTTTAGCTACTCTGAACTAGTCAACAAGATGGATCCCCTGATTTAGGGATTCCATTATGGAGGTAACATTATGGATTTTGGCAATTTGGTATCAAACCTGCTTGGCCAGATGGCGTTTTTCCATCTGTCAGCAGGAAACTACATTATGATCGGTGTGGCGCTGGTCTTCTTATACCTGGCTATTGCTAAGGGATTTGAGCCGCTGCTGTTAATTCCGATCGCATTTGGTATGCTGCTTGTAAATATTTATCCGGATATCATGTATTCTCCGGAGCAGACTTCAAACGGCGTAGGCGGTCTGCTGTATTACTTCTTCACTCTGGATGAGTGGAGTATCCTTCCATCTCTGATTTTCATGGGTGTAGGTGCAATGACAGACTTCGGTCCGCTGATCGCAAACCCAATCAGCTTTTTAATGGGTGCTGCAGCTCAGTTAGGTATTTACTCTGCATATTTCTTCGCAATCTTATTAGGATTCTCAGGAAAGGAAGCAGCTTGTATCTCCATTATCGGTGGTGCAGACGGCCCTACTTCCCTGTTCCTTTGCAGTAAGTTAGGACAGACCCAGATCATGGGACCGATCGCTGTTGCAGCTTACTCTTATATGGCTCTGGTTCCGATCATCCAGCCGCCATTTATGAAGCTTCTTACTACTGATAAGGAGCGTAAGATCAAAATGTCCCAGCTTCGTTCTGTATCCAAGCTGGAGAAGATCTTATTCCCGATCATCGTTACTATCGTTGTGTGCCTGATCCTGCCATCTACTGCTCCGTTAGTAGGTATGCTGATGTTAGGTAACCTGTTCCGTGAGTGCGGTGTTGTAAAACAGCTTCAGGAGACTGCTTCTAATGCAATGATGTACATCGTTGTTATCCTGCTTGGTACTTCTGTAGGTGCAACCACCAGTGCAGAGGCATTCTTAAATGCAACTACTATCAAGATCGTTATTTTAGGTCTGATAGCATTCTGTGTGGGAACCATCGGAGGTGTTCTCTTAGGAAAGATCTTATGCAAGGTAACTGGCGGAAAGATCAACCCACTGATCGGTTCTGCAGGTGTATCCGCAGTTCCTATGGCAGCCCGTGTATCCCAGAAGGTTGGTGCTGAATATGATCCTACCAACTTCCTGCTGATGCATGCAATGGGACCAAACGTTGCAGGTGTTATCGGTACTGCAGTAGCAGCCGGTACCTTTATGGCAATTTTCGGTGTATAAAAACCAACATTTACTGCACCCGGTGCTGTTTGCAGACCGGGTGCCTATAAGGAGGATTTAAACTATGGCAGAGATAGAGAAGAAGCCAGTAAAGATCGTGGAAACCGTCCTTCGTGACGCTCATCAGTCTTTACTTGCTACCAGAATGACTACAGAGCAGATGCTGCCGATCGTAGACAAGATGGATAAAGTTGGCTACCACGCAGTAGAGTGCTGGGGAGGCGCTACATTTGATGCCTGCCTGCGTTTCTTAAAAGAAGATCCATGGGAGCGTTTAAGAAAGTTAAGAGACGGCTTTAAGAATACAAAGCTGCAGATGCTGTTCCGTGGACAGAATATTCTGGGATACAACCACTACGCAGATGATGTAGTTGAGTATTTCGTGCAGAAGTCTATTGCAAATGGTATTGATATCATTCGTATTTTCGACTGCTTAAACGATATCCGTAACCTGGAGACTGCTGTAAAGGCAACAAAGAAGGAAAAAGGACATGCTCAGATTGCACTGTGCTACACCTTAGGTGATGCTTATACTCTGGATTACTGGAGAGACATTGCTAAGAGAATTGAAGACATGGGAGCTGATTCCCTGTGTATCAAGGATATGGCAGGTCTGTTGACTCCATACAAGGCTACTGAGTTAGTTAAGGCCCTGAAGGAAGGAACCACACTTCCGATCGACCTGCACACCCACTATACTTCCGGTGTTGCTTCCATGACCTATATGAAGGCTGTAGAAGCAGGCTGTGATATCATTGACTGTGCAATGTCTCCACTGGCACTTGGTACCAGCCAGCCAGCAACTGAAGTTATGGTAGAGACCTTCCGCGGTACTCCATACGATACAGGATACGATCAGAAGCTTTTAGGCGAGATCGCTGCTCACTTCCAGCCGATCCGCGAGGAAGCATTAAAGACCGGACTGTTAAATCCAAAGGTATTAGGCGTAAATATCAAGACTCTGCAGTATCAGGTACCTGGCGGTATGCTTTCCAACCTGGTTAGCCAGTTAAAGGAAGCTGGACAGGAAGACAAGTATCAGCAGGTTCTGGAGGAGATCCCGAGAGTACGTAAAGACTTTGGAGAGCCGCCTCTGGTTACACCTTCTTCCCAGATCGTTGGTACCCAGGCAGTTCTTAACGTATTAATGGGTGAGCGTTACAAGATGGTTCCAAAGGAATCCAAGAAGATCATGCTTGGTGAATTTGGCCAGACTGTTAAGCCATTTAATCCAGAAGTACAGAAAAAGATCATCGGTGATGAGACTCCAATTACCTGCAGACCAGCAGATTTAATTGCACCTCAGATGCCTCAGTTTGAGAAGGAATGTGCTCAGTGGAAGCAGCAGGATGAGGACGTATTAAGCTACGCTCTGTTCCCAAATGTTGCCAAGGAGTTCTTTCAGTACAGAGAAGCCCAGCAGAAGAAAGTAGATGCTGCTGTAGCAGATAAAGAGAATAAGGCTTATCCAGTGTAATTTTGGCTTATCCGGAATAAGATAAGTATGAAACGCGTCCCTTTATGGGGCGCGTTTTTTCATTAGTTTTTTGCCTCTGCCTCTGGCGTAAATCTATTGAAGATGATACACTGATATACTGGTACATCGTTTTTGAAATAACTATACTACTTACTTGTCTGCGAATCTGATTGCACAGGTCTAAAAGCCTCAGCGTAGCCCACTACGCCTGCGTTTTTAAATCTGCACACTTAAATCTGCATTCTATGCGATTAGTACAGTTATTTACGAAACGATATACCAGGAGAGGTTTTGTGCAATGAGGAGGAGAACATGCTGAAGGTATTGATCGCAGATGATGAAGAAAAGATCTGTCAGCTGATCATAAAGCTGATCAACTGGGAAGAAATGGGGTTAAAAATAGCGGCAACTGCTTCTAATGGTATTGAGGCATTAGAGCAGGCAAAAATCTGTAAACCGGAGATTCTGATCACAGACATACGGATGCCTGGAATTGATGGGATGGAACTGATCAGGAAAGTAAAAGAAAAACTGCCGGATACAGAGATCATCATAATCAGTGGATACAGGCATTTTGAATATGCCCAGACGGCGATCCGTTATGGTGTGAGAAATTATCTCTTAAAACCTATTAAAAAAGAGGAATTACGGGATACCTTACAAAAGATCGCAGATATTTACAGGGAGAAAAATGAACAGTTAAATTTTGAAGAAAGAGTCCGCCTTGCCTTAAAAAATGATGCAGGAAAGCTGCGTACCAGTTTTATTTCCCGTATGATCTACGGAGACCGGGAGCGGGAAAATATTATCAGCCTGAAAGAACTGAACAATCAGTATCATTTCCATTTCCGTGAGGGAGTGTTCCAGGTTGCAGCCATCAAATTTGACCATGTAAACCACAATGACAGCTGTATTTCCTTCCTGGCAGACAAGGCAGCAGGCCTGGCGTTACAGTATCTGGAACCGGTATGTTTTGACCATGAGGTTTATGCAGAGTTCTCTACCTTTTATCTTTTGTTGAATTTCGGGGAAGAAGAGAGTAAAAATGTGCGGAGAAATGTGCGCCAGATGCTGGATGAACTGAAAGCCCAGGAAAGTATCTTAAATGGAATGAGTGTTACCATAGGAATGGGGAGCATGGTAAACACAGCGGGCAGTATCAGGAAGTCTTTTCTGGACGCTGTATTTATGATAAAGCAGAGGCTTCTTTTAGGAACCGGGCGGATGCTGGAAATGGATGAAGCACAACAGAGAAAAAACTCTGATTTTATAAACAGTGAGGCATTTTACCGTTTTAACAGGGAAATGGAACGGGCAGTCGAAGCTTTAAATGTAGTGGAGACAAGGCGGACTATTGAAGGTTTGCGGGATGTATTAAAGAACTATCCGGGGATCACCGGTTATGAGATCCTGCAGATGACTAAGGAGGCCTGCAATCATTATTTGTTTTGCATGAAGAGCAGGGGGATCCGTGTGGACAGTGAAGCTAAATTTGTGGAAGAATTCAGCAAAGACGCAGGGGAATGTGCAGATATAGAAGAACTGTTCCGCCTTTTAGGAGGGACGATAGGAAGATCTCTGCAAAAAGCTTCTGAAGCGAAGAAGGCAGAAGATAACCGGCCCATACGGCAGGCAAAGCAGTACATAGAAGAAAATTACAGCCGTTCGCTTACCTTAGAAGAAGTAAGTGAGATGGCTGGCTTTGCTCCTGGATATTTCAGCACGCTTTTTAAGAAAGAAACAGGGGTAACTTTTCTGGAATTTTTGCAGTCAGTGCGTATGGATGCAGCGAAAAAACTGCTGGTTTCCGGAAATGAGGGAATGAATGTGATCTGTGAAAAGGTAGGCTATGCAGATGTGAAATATTTCACGAAATGTTTTATAAAATATACCGGACTGAAGCCGGGAGAGTACAGGAAGATCTATTCATGAATAAAGAAAGTTATCTTTTTGACCGTATACGTTGGGGCGCAGCGATTTTTTTGATTTTTCATATCAGTCTGTTGTTTATCCTGTTCCTTCAGGATTGGAAGACGGAGAAAATGAAGTGGTTTATTTTGTTTTTAGGAGTGCTTTATGTTATCCTGCTTTATGCCGCTTATCAGCTGATCTACCGGCCTTTAAAAGTGAACAGCCGGATAAAGGCGGCTTTTGCCAGAGGGGACAGTTATGAGGATATTTACCATATGCCTTATCTTTTAAATGAGGAAGAGCAGAATATGCTGCGTCGTTTTTATGCCCTGTTAGACAAAAGCGAGCTGATCACTGTATCTAAGAAAAAATCGGAATATCTGGCATTACAGAATCAGATCAATCCCCATTTTCTTTATAATACTCTGGAAGGCATCCGGGCAGAGGCGCTGATCGCAGGGGTGGATTCTATTGCGGAGATGACGGAGGCACTGGCAACTTACTTCCGTTATACCATTTCCCAGGTAAATAACCTGGTCACATTGGAAGAAGAACTGGCAAATGTGGAAAATTATTATTATATCCAACAGTTTCGTTTTGGCAGTAAGCTGGATCTGAGGATCCGCTATGACTGTGAGGATGAAGAGGAAGCGCTTATGTGCCAGCTTCCCAAGCTGACTTTGCAGCCGATCGTGGAAAATTCCATTTATCATGGACTGGAACGCAAGATTGGAACAGGTCATCTAGATATTAAGGTCACTGTGACAGACAGCCATCTGATCATTATGATCTCAGATGATGGTGTAGGCATTGAAAAAGGTCAGGTGAAGATTATGAATGAACAGCTGAGAGCACTGAGACTGGAGGAGGAAAACAACGGGGAAACCGGTAAAAAAGGCGGAATTGCAGTTAAAAATGTAAATAACCGTATTAAGCTTTTGTTTGGGGAAGAATATGGCATTTATATCTACAGCCAGCCAGATGTGGGAACGGATGTGGAGATCACACTTCCGGTCGTAAGGAATTGATGTAACGAACATGCTGATAAACAGGAGGCAGCTATGAAACAGGAAATACTTCGTTTTGAAAATGTGACCTGCAAAAAAGACGGGGCTGTTTATTTGGATAATTTCAGTTTTTATATGACTGCAGGTGAGATCGTAGGGTTGCTTTCTGTCAATGACCGGGGGATCAAAGAACTGATCGAACTGACGGCAAAGAACCATCCTATTGATGCAGGAAGAGTGTATATGGGTGGCAAACTGGTAAACAGTTATTTAAATCAGGAGGAAACATCTAACCGTATTTACCAGATCGACCAGAAAAGCTCTCTGATCAATAATCTGTCTATAACGGATAACCTGTTTGTTATGCGCCCAGGATTTAAGAAACAGGTGATCAATGAATGGGTTTTAAGAGAACAGGCAGACAGAGTCTTAAAACAGCTTTCCATGGATCTGGATCTGAATAAAAGGGTGGAAAGGCTTACTACCATGGAGCGGATCATGGTGGAGATCGCCAAGGCCTATTTAATGGGAAGCAAGCTTTTAGTGGTGCTGTATCCGGAAAAACTGATCGGTCAGGCAGATTTCCCGCAGTTTCACCAGCTTTTAAGAAAAATGCAGAGCATGGGGATCTCTACGCTGTATTTCTGCTATCATCACTGGATCATGTTTAAGATCTGCGACAGGATCGCCCTGTTTTCCAGAGGAAGGATAAAAAAATTATTTGAACCAGAGGAATTCAGGGAAGAGGCTATAGCTCCCTATATTTATTATTTTAAAGAAAATACAGTATTTAAGCCGAAAGTGGATCAGGGATATATGCTGGAGCTAAAAAACATTACAGATGGGGACATACATAACCTGAGTCTGGGAATTAAGCCTGGGGAATGCATTACGCTTTTGGATTCAGATGACCAGATCATGGACCGGCTGACCGGGATCCTTGCAGGGGAATACGTGGACTATGAGGGAGATATTTTCTGCTCACACAAAAAAATGGAAAAAAAAGTAAAAAGCAGCCTGGACCGGGGAATGATCGTTTTAGATGATAATCCAGCGCAGTCTTTCCTTTTTTCGGAAATGTCCTATCTGGAAAACCTTACCTTTTTACTGGACCGTAAATTAAAGAAAAGCATTTTAAAGCAGTCATATATTAACAGTGTGCGCAGTGAATATTATGGGGAAGCAGGAGATGTTATTGACACAAAATATATTGCTTCCCTTTCTTTAAAGGAAAAATATGGGCTGATCTATAATAAAATAAGCCTGTTCCATCCTAAGATCCTGGTGGTAAAAAAGCCTTTTGCTTATGGGGATATGCATTGCCGTACCTATATTTTAAAACGGATGCAGGAACTGAAGGCAGCAGGAGTATCTATTCTGCTTTTGACCGGCTATCTTACAGATTGCGTATATATATCAGACCATATCGGGATTGTAAAAGACGGAAGTTTTTCCGTACTGTTAGAGCCACAGGAGTACGGGATCACCAGCAGACTTTTTTGATAGATGTCTGCATTATTCTGAAAAATGTCTACCCTATTCTAAAAAGTGTCCCCTTGTTAATTCCTCCTGTTCTGTTATAATTTTCTTAATAAAAGAACAGGAGGGGTAAATGATAATGGAACAGTTAATGAGAGAAAAACTCCTTACAGTAAAAAAAGAGATGGAAGGCTTTATGAAGGAAAGCGTTCCATTTTGGCTTGAAAATGGAATCGATAAAGAATACGGCGGTTATCTGGTATGCTTTGATTCCAAAGGAAAGCTGATGAAGGAATTGGCAGTATTAACTCCTGAGGATAAAATGATCGTAACCCAGACACGTATGATCTGGGGATTTTCGGCACTTCTTCGCAATGGCCTGGCAAAACGTTATGGCTGGGAAGAAAAATGCAAAGAAGCAGCAAAACAGGGTGTAGATTTCTTCATTGATAAATTCTGGGATAAGAAGAACACCGGCTGGGCATGGGTAACAGACCGGAAGGGAAATGTCCTGGATAATGGGAAACTGGTTTACGGACAGACCTTTGCAATCTATGCGTTAGCTGAATATTATATGGCTACCGGTGATGAGCGAGGTATCGAATATGCGGAAAAAACCTTTGATGCTCTGAAAAAATATGCAGCAGACACTTTCTACGGCGGCTATTTTGAGAACTTCAAAGAGGACTGGACACTGGAAAGTGCCGGAGTTTATGGAGGAGACCTGAAATCCCTGGATATCCACATGCACACCATGGAAGCATATACAACTCTTTATGAGGCAACCCACAAGGAAGTACATAAGAGAGCTCTTCAGGAAATCATTGATATTGTGTTAAAACACATGGTTGATTATGATTTCTGGTGTGGAAGAAATCAGTTTAGTATTGATTTTACACCAAAGCCGGCTATTTCCATTCGCAGAACCTGGAATTATGACAGAGATCCGGAAAGTGCTAACAAAAATCCATTAGATACTACTTCTTATGGACACAATATTGAACTGATCTGGCTGTTGAACCGTGCATATGAAGTGCTGGGACTTCCGCCTGCCAGAGAATTTACCAGAAAATTTGCAGATTACACACTGGCAAATGGCTGGGACAATATCCACGGCGGTATTTACAGAGATGGAATGCACGATGGCCGTATTGTTGTAACAGATAAAGAATGGTGGCAGAACTTTGAGTCACTGACAGGTTTCCTTGATTCTTATCAGGCTACTGAGGATGAGAGATATCTGGATACCTTCATAAAGTTATGGGAATTTGATAAGAAATATTTCTATAATCCGGAGGTTGGAGAGTCCAGACAGTTGCTTTTAGCAGATGGAACACCGGTGATCGATGATACCGGAAATCAGTGGAAATGTATTTATCATACAGACCGTGCTATGATGGAGTGCTGTCTGAGGATCGAATCACTGACGGAATAATGTCAGCGCAGTCGCAAAGCATCTTTGAAAGGAAGCAAATATGGGAGAAAAGAAGGCAGAGGTGCCTGTGGGGAAAGAACTGGTCCGAATGACAGGCATTATGAAAGAGTTTCCCGGTGTAAAGGCCTTGGATAATGTAAAACTGGACCTGTATGCTGGAGAGGTGCTGGCACTGTTGGGGGAAAACGGTGCAGGTAAGTCAACACTGATGAAGATCCTTTCAGGTGTTTATCAGAGAGATGATGGAGAGATCATCCTGTTTGGGAACAAGATCGGTGAGTGGGATGCAAATAAGGCAAAAAATGCCGGTGTGTCCATTATCCATCAGGAATTAAATATGTGTACTCATTTAAGTGTGGCGGAGAATATTTTCCTGGGACGGGAACTGATAAAAAATGGCCGTCTGGACAATGAACGTATGAACCAGGAAACAAAAGAGATCCTTCATAAGTTAAATATTGATATTGATCCAAGGGAACAGGTCAGTGAACTGGCTGTATCCAAACAGCAGATGGTGGAGATCGCAAAGGCACTTTCACAGAATGCCAAAGTATTGATCATGGATGAACCTACTTCAGCACTTACATCTAAGGAGATCGATGAGCTGTTTAAGATCATCCACCAGTTAAAGTCGGAGGGTATCGGTATTATCTACATATCCCACCGTCTGGAGGAACTGCAGCACATTGTAGACCGTGTTATCATCATGCGCGATGGAAAATACATTACCCAGATGCCGTATGATATTAACAGGATGGATGAGATCATTGCCAACATGGTAGGACATGAGATCAAGGAGAAATTCCCAAGAGTGTCCTGTGAAAAAGGCAAAAAGATCCTGGAAGTAAAGCATCTGAATGCAGGAAGAATGGTCCGGGACATTAATCTGGAATTATATGAAGGTGAGATCGTAGGAATTGCAGGACTGATGGGTGCAGGACGTACAGAAACAACCCGTGCGATCTTCGGTATTGATCTGAAAGAAAGCGGAGAGATCTTTATTGATGGAAAAGAGGTAAAAATCAGCTGTCCGGCAGATTCCATTAAAGCAGGTCTGGTACTGGCACCTGAGGACAGAAAAAAAGACGGTCTCTGTACAAGACTTAGTATTGCAGATAATATTGCCCTTCCGAATCTGGATATACTTTGTGAAGGTCCAGTGGGGACTGTAAACCGGAAAAAAGAAAAAGCAATGGTTGATAATGCTGTAAAAGCCCTGAAGATCAAGCTTCCTAACGCACAGGTAGATGCAGGAAGCCTTTCAGGAGGAAATCAGCAGAAAGTGGTAGTTGCCAAGTGGCTGGCCAGAAATTCAAGAGTTGTTATCTTTGATGAGCCTACCAGAGGTATTGATGTAGCTGCCAAGGTAGAGATCTATAACCTGATGAATCAGCTGAAGCAAAATGGCATTGGTGTTATGTTTGTTTCTTCTGAAATGCCAGAGGTAATGGGAATGAGTGACCGCATTATTGTTATGTGTGATGGCCGTATTACCGGAGAACTTTCAGCAGAAGAGGCCACCCAGGATATGATCTTAACTAAGGCAACGCAGTTTGAACAGAAAACAGCGTTATAACGAATTTTGGATTTAATCTCATCAAGGAGGGACAATATGAGTAGTTCAAGTGATAAAAAGCCCGGTGTACTGGGGCGTTTCCTTTCCCAGAGGGGAATGGGACAGGTTATAACCGTAACAATAGGTCTGATCGTTTTATGTCTGGTGTTTGGATTTATCAATCCTAATTTCTTTACTTACAGAAATACAGCGAACCTGCTGCGCCAGATCGCACCTACACTTCTGATCGGTGTAGGACAGTCCTATGTATTATTTACAGGAAATATCGATCTTTCTATTGGTTCTGTAGTAGGTATGAGCTGTATGATCTCAGCAACCCTAATGTGTCATGGAATGAATCCATGGGTTGCAATGGTTATCACATTGGTTGTGTGCCTGTTAGTTGGTTATGTAAATGGCATTCTGGTATCAAAATGCAAGCTGCCACCTTTCATTGCAACCTTAGGTACAATGACAATTGCAAGAGGTATTGCACAGATCGTCAATGGTAATTACAATACAGACTCCATTGGTGAAGCTGCAAAAGGTTTCCGTACCTTCTTCTACAGTGGTAAGATATTAGGTATCTTCAGTGCTTTCTGGATCGCTCTGGTGATCTGGTTCATCTTTAACTACATAATGAGCTGTACCAGAACCGGCCGTCATATTTACGCAACAGGAAGTAATATTGATGCAGCAAGACTTTCCGGTGTTAATGTAGACAATACAGTTATCTATGTTTACGTTGTAGCTGCTTTCTGTGCCTGCATAACAGGTCTGATCACCTGTGCTTCAACTGGTACAGGTACTATGGATGCTGGTACATCTTATGAAATGTATGCAGTAGCAGCTTCTGTAATCGGCGGCGTATCTACATTAGGTGGTTCCGGTATTTTACTTGGTACTGTGATCGGTTCCGGTATCTGGGGTGTTTTACAGAATGGTCTTCAGTTTGCAGGAGCACCGGTTGCTATCAGAAATATCGTGATCGGTATTATCGTAGTTGTTGCAGTACTTATGGACGTAATCGTAAGAAGCGGCAGAGGCAAGAGCAAAAAACATAAAAACAACTAAAAAATAGGTAAAATGAAGGTAAAGACGAAGGTAAAGCATAAAAATGCTTTCACAATAAAGAAAGGAAAGGTATAGTATTATGAGGAAAAAAGCGATTTCAATGATTCTGGCGGCAGCACTTGGTTCTGCATTATTAGCAGGCTGCTCATCTGCTCCAAAGGAGACAACTGCAGCAGCTACAACAGCTGAAACAACTGCAGAGGAGAAGAAGGAAGAAAGCAAAGCTGAGGAAACCAAAGCAGAAGAGAAGAAAGAAGAGGCTGCTGGCAATGATATGCTGTCCGGGGAAACAGGAGACATTGCAAAGGCCGGAGATGGAAAAGGACAGAAGGTAGTTCTTATCACCATTGATTCTATGGATCAGCACTGGGTAAACATGGACAAGGGCTGCAAGAAGGCAGCAGAAGAGCTTGGCTGTGATTATAAGTGGATCGCTCCTGATGTAAAAGATGACGCAAAGCAGATCGAGTGTGTAAACAATGCAGTAGCTGATGGCGCAACCGCTATCCTGGTAGCTGCAAATGGTCCTGACGCTATCACAGCAGCTCTGGAAGAAGCAGATCAGGCTGGTGTTAAGATCGTTCAGGTTGACTCTTTTGCAAATTATCCTTGTGTACAGAAGTTAGGAACTGACAACCGTGCAGCAGGAAAGACTGCTGGTGAGCAGGTTCTGGCAGCTCTGGAAGCTAAGGGAGTTAAAGAAGGCAAGATCGGTATCGTTTCTGTAAACGCAGCAACTACTTCTACTGTAGACCGTGACGAAGGCTTCCGTTCCGCATTTGAAGGAACCGCTTTTGAGATCCTTGAAACACAGTATGCAGATGGCGATGCAGCAAAATCTAAAGATGCAGCAGCTAACTTTATTTCCCAGGGTTGTGTAGCACTGTTTGGTGCAAATGAAGGCTCCTGCGTTGGTGTTGGTAATGCAGTTGCAGAAGATGGAAATAACATCGTAGCAGCAGGTATGGATAAGTCTGATGCGGTTATCCAGCTGATCAAAGATGGTGCCCTGATCTGTACAATGGCTCAGAATCCTGATGTTATGGGTTATGAAGGCATGTATGCAGCGATCACCGCTATTAATGATGGAAAAGTAGCTCCTGAATATATTGATACTGGCGTTTCTATCTTAAATTTAGATGCAGTTAAATAATCAGGCTGTTTAAAGAAACAAAGTGAGAAAAATATGCTCCGGCAGGTATGTCAGCCTGCCGGAGCTGTTTTCATTGCTGCACATAATGTACTCTCGAAATCTTTTTGTACTTGATTTTGCGAGAAGATTTTTTGTCAGTTGTGTCCAAATTTCTGA
>ENA-OPBN01001023-OPBN01001023.1-human-gut-metagenome-genome-assembly--contig:-NODE-1023-length-14825-cov-3.687068_pt1 | contig 14825 bp, 9 predicted proteins | sample MGYA00241068_ERZ501452 | MGnify/ENA primary metagenome ERZ501452 (study PRJEB25962, sample SAMEA2042507) | human gut metagenome | biome: human gut; feature: human-associated habitat; material: faeces... | reverse complement strand
TCTATTGACAACTACATCAATCCGGACGATAAATTATTGTCATATTTTGGTCGTATAAATTATGATTTCCAAAGTAAATACCTGATCAGTGCAACATTTCGTGCCGATGGTTCTTCCAAGTTTGCATCCGGTAACCAATGGGGGTATTTCCCTTCAGCAGCCGTTGCATGGCGTATTTCTTCCGAGCGTTTCATGGAAGGTACTCAATCCTGGCTGGATGATTTTAAACTTCGTTTCAGTTATGGTACTGCCGGAAACAACAATATTCCCTCCGGACAGATGAACTTAAATTACGTATCATCTGCAACATCATGGATAAACGGTTTCAGCAATTATTGGGCAGCATCTAAGACGATGCCCAACTCCGACTTGAAATGGGAAACGACCATAACCCGTAACATCGGTTTGGACTTTACAGTCTTAGGCGGCAAACTGAATGGTAGCATCGAAGCTTATCTGAATACCACCAAAGACCTGTTAATTCAGTTCCCTGTTTCCGGCACAGGATATGACTATCAATACCGCAACATGGGAGAAACTCAGAATAAAGGTATTGAAGCAACTCTTAACTGGACGGCCATCGACAAAAAGAATTTCGGTTTAAGCTTTAGCGCTAACATTGGTTTCAACAAGAACAAGATTAAAGATCTCGGTATTATGAACGATTTTGGAGCAGAAACCTACTGGGCTTCTTCTGAAATCGGTTATGACTTCTGGATCGCCAAAGGCGGTGCAGTGGGTAAAATGTATGGTTACCGTTCTGCCGGACGCTATGAAGTCAGCGATTTCGAAGGCTATGATGCAACAAGCAAGAAATGGATTTTAAAAGAAGGAGTGACCGATGCATCAGCCGTTGTAGGTACATTACGTCCAGGTATGATGAAACTGCAAAATATTGACGGCAGTGAAGACAATAAAGTAACCTCTGACGATCGTGAGATTATTGGTGACGCCAATCCATTGCATACAGGTGGTTTCACAATCAATGCACGTGCATACGGTTTCGACTTAAGCGCTAACTTCAACTGGAGTTATGGTAATGATGTTTACAATGCCAACAAGATTGAATTTACTCAAACCGGTAAATATCAATATCGTAACATGATTTCAGACATGGCTGACGGAAAACGCTGGACCAACTTAAATGCCGACGGTACCATCTGTAATGACCCTGCCAAATTAGCAGAAATGAATGCAAACACCACAATGTGGTCTCCTTATACTGCACGTATGGTATTCAGCGATTGGGCCGTAGAAGATGCTTCATTCCTGCGCCTGAATACTTTAACTTTAGGATATACTCTACCTAAAGCCTTGCTTAATAAGGTAAAGATACAGAATCTGCGCTTCTATGTAACCGGTTACAATTTATTCTGCATCACCAATTACTCCGGATATGATCCTGAAGTCTCAACTATTCGCAAAACAAATCTGACTCCGGGTGTCGATTACTCAGCGTATCCCAAGAGCCGTCAGTTTGTCATAGGTGTCAATTTGAACTTCTAAACCACTAATAAAAAGAAAAATAAATATGAAAAGATTTATATACATATCACTTTTATCCCTATCATTGACAGGTATAGTAACCTCTTGTGATTTGGATGCTCCGGCGCAGTCTGCAATGGAAGAGCCCAACTTGTTTTCAGTAAAAGAACTGGCTGAAGCCGCAGTGATGGGCATACACCAGTCTTTTGGCGAAACCAACTCCTATCGCGGTCGTTTTCTTCCTTACTATGGACAGAATTCCGATATTGAATGGATAAACAACATGGATGCTTCAAAAGTGGCGGATGATGGCAAATACGAACTATGCACATATGCTGCACGTCCCTCCAACACTCAAATGAATACGGCAAATAATGCCTGGGCTAAGTTCTATGAAGGCATTGAGCGCGCCAACTTATGTATTCGTGGACTAGAAACCTACTCAGATCTTAAGGATGCTGATTTCGCCCAACTTCTGGGTGAAGCAATGACATTGAGAGCAGTGCTCTATTTGGACTTGATTAAAGGCTGGGGAGATGTTCCCGCGCGCTTTGAGCCCAACACTTCCGAAACCGTTTACCTTCCAAGAACCGACAGAGACGAAATCTATATCCGGCTTTTAAGTGATTTAGAAAAAGCAGCAAATATGGTTCCTTGGCCCAATGAGTCCAAAGTAACCCAAAGCACAGAACGCGTCAATAAAGCTTTTGTGAAGGGACTTCGTGCACGTATAGCCCTCTATGCTGCCGGTTACAGCCAGCGCGCAGACGGAGTACGCAGAAGCACAAACCCCGAATTGAGCGTTGACAAAATGTATACTATTGCAAAGAACGAATGTGAAGACGTTATAAAGAACAGTGGTTGTGAATTAGGCTCATTCAAAGAAAATTTCACCAAATTATGCCAAGACAACACTACAGCCGGTGGTGAATCCCTTTGGGAAATTCCATTTGCAAGTGGACGAGGCCGAGTGCTATATACATTTGGAGTAAAACATAATGTTGCCGACCAATACACCGCACAAGCCCAAGGCGGGGTTAATGGCCCATTGCCTTACCTATTCTACGATTATGACATACAGGATGTACGTCGTGACATCACTTGCGTGCCCTACGAATGGGGCAAAGATTTAGTAAACGGAAAAGCAAAGCAGGAATTGCGCAGTTTAAAAAGCTGGTGTTTTGGAAAATTACGTTATGAGTGGATGAACCGCATTGTGACTTCTACCAACGACGACGGTGTAAACTGGCAATATATGCGCTTAGCAGACGTCTACTTAATGGCCGCAGAAGCAATTAATGAATTAGAAGGGAACCCGGCAAATGCCGCACAATATCTAAAACCCATCTTAGACCGCGCCCTACCGGCATCTAAAGTGACAACATACATGAATCAGGCAACTGCCAATCATGATGCCTTCTTCAATGCCATCGTCGAACAACGCGCATTTGAATTCGCCGGTGAATCCTTAAGAAAAGCCGACCTGATCCGTTGGAACTTATTGAAAACGAAATTGGATGAAGCCAAAGATAAGATGAAAAAACTGGCACGACGTGAAAGCCCTTATGATGACCTATCTGAAAAGCTTTACTACAAAACTGCAGAAGACGGTGAAACCTTGCTTTTCTACGGATTAAATCATGGAGAAACAGAGAATGCTCCGGCCGATTATGAAAGCACCACATGGATTAATACAGAAAAGTTACCCGATGCCTTGATTGATGTACTTTATCAAAAGAATCCTGATGAAAACCAATACTGGCCCATCTGGCAGACATTCATCGACAGCAGTAACGGAACTTTGAACAACAATTAATAAATTGTTAAACATACACAATAAAAAAGATTATGAACAAGTTCAAAAAATACACATATCTGTTAGGATTAGCATGTGCTGTCCTGACAACAGCATGCGAAGACCAAAGCGAAGAAGTCACAACTTTGGAGCATGACCACCTGTTTGCTCCCTTCGGTTTGGAAGCGAAGGTCAACAACACCATCGACGTACGCTTAAGCTGGACTATAAACTCCGAAGCATCATTCTACGATATAGAAATTTTCGCCAATGACAGTTTGACATTTCAAGGTACACCAGTACGTACTTATACCAACCTTACAGCCGAAGATATGCCTTATGATGTAACAGGACTTGAAGGTGATACCAAGTACTCCGCACGTTTTATGTGCAAAGGTGACAATATTAAAGATTCCAAGTGGAATGGTATCTATTTCAAAACTGAACCGGAAAAACTCCTGAAGGAAGTTGACGAAGATGATTTAACAGCTTCTTCTGCTACTTTGTACTTTGAATTGAACAGAACATTCACCGAAGTTATATTAACTCCGGAAGAGGGAGAGACTGTAAAACAGGCTATATCAAGCCAAGATCTTCAAAGTGGAAAAGTCATAGTCAACGGCCTTTCAGGCAACACCACCTATACAGCTAAGTTGCTCAACGGTGAAAAGAACTGCGGAGTCCGTACTTTGACCACTTTGATTGATCCTGCAACAGCAATAGTAGTATCCCCCGATGGAAAGTCCCTGCAAGACGCTGTAACTGAAGCAAACGAAAACAAAAACCTAATCTTAATTCAAGCCGGCACTTATGACATAGGTGAAGTAGAGGTCAATAAAGAGATACAGATTATCGGCGAGCGCTTCAAGAACAAGCCTGTCTTGGTGGGTAAATTCAATATGATTGAAGGTTCGGGAATCGTCATGCGAAACATTATCATGGACGGTAACGGAGCAGCAGTAAAAAGAATGTTCTCATACGAAGACGGAACCACAGCCAAAGAGTTCAAGATCGAAGCAAGCGAAATCAGAGGTTATAAAGAAGGAATATTCGCAATCAATAATCCGTCAAAGCCCATAACAGTAGATGCTATCACCATAAACAACTGTCTCATTTATGATATTGCATGCGATGGCGGCGACTTTCTTGATAGCCGTTCAGGTACAATCAAGAAACTGACCATCACCAACAATACCTTCTATAATTGTTCTCAGGTAAAAGCACGTGAATTCATCCGCATTGACGGCACTGAAGACAAAAAGCCCTGGAATCCTGAGGTTACCGAATATAGCATCAAATTGGAAAACAATACCATAGTCGGTGCAGTCAAAACCTTTAAACGTCTGATGTATGTCAGATATCCGGGTGCAAAAGTCACAATGAAGAGTAATCTGATAATGAATTTCTCCGGTTATCTGAATGACCAGAAGTATATTGAAACAGAGAACATCACTGTCAGCAACAATCGTTACTACAAGGCAGAAAAAGCCGGTATAATCAATTACAAGATCAACGATGTTGCAACCAATGTATTTACAGACCCCAACTGCGTAAAAGAAAAGTTTGTAGATCCTGCATTCAAGGATGAAGCAAATGGAGACTTCACTATCACCAATGAAGATCTCATCATAGACAAGGTAGGTGACCCACGCTGGTTGAAGTAAACGACATTATAGATTCTACTTAAAAGAGTCGTATCAAAATAAAATTCAGTAATCATTCTGTCACTCCATTCTGAATGACGAATGATTACTGAATTTTGTTTTAACCCAATTCCTATTAGGGGACTGCAACTGGCACGCATGAAAAAACTTTCTGCCCTCCTGGAGAAAGAATTTGAGGCACTTATTCCACCCCATCCTCTCCCCATAACTCTTTGTCCGAAGGGGCTTTCCAGAGGCTCCAAGCTATTGCCGAGCCAATAACAAGCAAACTAATTAAATACACGATCATAGTTACGGTTTGGTTTTGTAATTATTCAAAAAGAACATATCAAAAACATTAATGTTCATTCCGGACACTAAACAGCAGCCTATTTCAGTACCTTATCCCTATACTCCGTTGGTGTCATCCCCATTTTCTGTTTGAAGCATTTACTGAAATAACGCGGATCGTTGATACCTACCATGTAGGATATTTGCGTCATGGAATATTCTCCCGTTTCTATCAGTTGTACTGCACGATTAATGCGCATTTCCTTGATGAATTCAATAGGCGCCAAACCGGTCAGGGTCTTCAGTTTCTTGAAGAAGACAGAACGGCTGACGGCCAACTCGTGCACAAAATCATCCACTATCAGTTCACCGTTATCCATGTTCTTCTCCATAAATTCGACAAGGCGGTCCATAAACTTACGGTCGTTGGGAGACATGACCGGAGATTTGTCCGTTTCCGAATTATCGGTAAGACGCTTCTCCGTCTGTTCATCGGAGACAGGTATAGCCATTCCTGCCGACATCAAGTCCTGACGGTACAGCACTTGTAACTTCTGCCGCTGAACAAGCAAATTCTTCACACGCGCTTTCAAATAAGTAGCACTGAAAGGTTTGGTTATATAATCATCGGCACCATACTCCAGACCTTCCAACTTGCTTTCAATGGACGACTTTGCGGTAAGCAGCACAATAGGGATGTGGCTGGTTGTCATATCCGCACGTAACTCGCGGGTCATGGCAATACCGTCTTTCTCCGGCATCATCACGTCACTGATAATAATATCCGGCAAGAGCTTCAAAGCCTTATCACAGCCCTCCATGCCGTCAGCAGCTTCTACAATACGGTATTCGGGCGAGAAAATGCTCCGCAGAAATATGCGCAACTCGGCATTATCTTCCACCAGAAGCATCAGTCCTTTGGATGTTGCCATGTCCTCATTCTCCTGTGCTTCTCTTTCCGTTTCCGATTGCGGGGAGACCGTTTCTTCCGTTTGCTGCCGCTGCACCTCCAGGCAAACCGTTGCATCATCCTGCATGAATTCCACCGAATCGTCATAATGCTCTTTTCCTTTCTGGAAATCGATTTTGAAACAGCTTCCCTCGCCCAGTTTGCTGTCTACCGAGATCAACGCCTTATGCATTTCCACCAGTTCCTTCACCAATGACAGACCGATGCCTGTGCTTGGATTGAACAAGTTACGGTCTACCATATTCTCGAAACGGACAAAGATCGACTTCTTCTTGTTCTCGGCAATACCAATGCCCTGATCCTGCACGCCAATGGAAACAGTGTCTTTGTCTTCATGGATAAACACCTTGATCATCTTTCCATTCGGAGTGTACTTGAAGGCATTGGAAAGCAGGTTGAAGATTATCTTTTCGTACTTGTCGGCATCTATCCACAGATAGAGTCCGGGCTTCTCCGTTTCAAACAAGAAATCAATCCGGTGCTCCTCGGCTACGGAATCGAAGTTTTCCATGACCTTACGGGTGAACGCCACCACATCAACACGTTGCACCTGCATCTTCATCTTCTTGTTCTGTATCTTCCGGAAATCGAGTATCTGATTGATCAGATGCAGCATACGGTTCGTATTGCGTTCCACAACCTGCAATTGCTCACGAACATCCGCCGGCAACCGCTTATTGCTCAAGACATACTCCACCGGACCGGAAATCAAGGTCAAAGGCGTGCGCAACTCATGGGAAATATCCGTAAAGAAACGCAGTTTCATGTTCGTCATTTGCTGCTCTACGGATACCTCATGCTTTAAACGATAGATTGTAAACAAGATGTAGACAGCCGTTACAATAATCAGCAGCACAAACAGCACATACAGGAAATAGGCGAAAGGAGTCTCCCAAAAAGAGGGAAGCACCTCTATATCGAGCAAGCGCGTATTCTCCGTCCACACCCCCTCGGCATTGGTAGAACGTACCTTAAACACATAATCTCCTTTGGGCAAGTTGGTATAAGTAGCCATTCGCTGCTTGCCGACGTAATTCCATGATTTTTCAAAGCCTTCCAAAATATAGGCATATTGGATTTCCGAAGGGTCCGTATAGTCGAGCGCCGCAAACTGAATGGTGAAAATATTCTCTTTGTGGGAGAGCTTCAACCGGCGGGTATCATCCAGACTGCGTTGCAATACCGAATTTTCACCCGGAGTCACATCTTCATTCGATATCAGCAGCTTAGAGAATACCAACGGCGGAACATACGTACTTTTCCGGAGCGAGTCCGGTTTGAAAAGGAAGATACCCTCACTCGTTCCATACATAAGGTTTCCCCACGAAGTGTAAAGCGACGCCGCTTCACTGAAGCGCAGGCGGGACGAGAGATGTTTGTCGGCATAATTCTCAAACCGTTCTTCTTCCGGTATAAACTTGCTGATGCCATTCTCCGTACTCATCCAAAGATTTCCTTTGTTGTCCTCACGAATAGAAAGCAATATGTCCGAAGGCAAACCGTCCTCTACACAATATGACTTGAACGCCGCATCACCGTCCTCGTCTATGGACTGCAATTTGTTCAGCCCGCCGCCAAAGGTGGCCAGATAGAGTTCCTTCTTTCCGGTAGACAGAATCCAATGCACATCGTTGTTGCTCAAACTGTACATGTCATCCTGTATGCGCTGATAATGATGAAAGACAGCATCTTCAGGGTTCTTGAAGTCTCCGTTCACCCTCAATGCCCCTACGGTCGTGGCAATCCAGATATTCCCCCGATGATCCCCTGTGATGAAACGCACCTTATGACATTTGTCAATAGGGAAACCTTTCAGATTGTTGCGGTGGCTGACAAATATTTCCTCGCCGTCCTGATTGTGCGTCAAATAATTGACGCCTCCTCCGAAAGTAGCAACCCAAATGCGCCCTCTGCCGTCCTCATACACACAATATACGTTATCATCACTCAAGCTATATATGTCTTCTTTCCGATGCCGGTAGCGCGTCAGCTTATAACACATTCCGTTCTGGGGCTCCGCTTTTACGAGTCCCTCTCCCTTTGTCGCAATCCAAAGGTTGCTCTTACTGTCTTGATATATAAAATAGACATTTCCCTTCAAAGGAGCGCCTGCATGCGATATGGTTCCGGCCTCGGTCAAGTATCCGCGCTCCGAATGGTCGTTGCCATACACCCGCAACTTTCCGTTTTTCAGTCCTACCCAAAGATTGTGTTCGGCATCCTCGCAAAGCGCACGCACTTCGTTGCTCAAAGATTCGTAGCGGTGAGGTTCCGGAGTTATCATACGGAACGGCGACGCCTGAAAAGTTATTTTCTCCAATCCTTTGGAATGCGTGCACATCCACAGATTACCCTGCCTGTCGGAAAAGGCCGAATGGATCTTGTTGGAGAACCGCCAGTTTGCATCTGACAGTCCGTTGTAGAAAGACTGCAAACGGTTGTTTTCTCTATCGAAACGTGAAAAGCCGCCCCCATAAGGATGCACCCATACCGTCCCGTAAATATCTTCGTGTACGTGAAAAGCCGGACGCGACCGGTCTGTGCTGGTGGGCTCCACCGGTATCACTTCCGTTTTCAAGACTTTTGTTTTCGCATTGAAATGGGCCACAGTACCCGGCACTTCCTGTTCGAACCATATTTCCGAGTACTTGTCCATATAGGCAGAACGGACGGGTGCCTTAGGAAGTCGCGAGGCTTCATAGTGTTCCATTCCTTTAGACGCTACATCATAGACGAAGAAACCGTCTGTCTTCGTTACAATCAGAATTGCCTGTTCATTTATCTTTTTTATCTCCACAATACGTGAGGAGGCGGGTAGCTGTAATAGTTCGAACTGTCCTCCTTGCTTTTGGTAACGCCATATCCTGCCATGATCCGAACCGAAGAATATCTCATTCCCATATTCCTGTGCCACATAAAAGAACTGCCCTTTCCCCTTTTCTTGTTTTGCTGTCTCCACGAAATAAGAAGCCATTGTGCGGTTTCCGGCAGCGAGCATTCCCAATCCGTTGTTGGTCAAAACCCACTCGTTGCCGGCATGATCCTCATAAATATCGTACACACGCGTTGCCGGAAGCAACCCCGATTTATCGGAATACCACTCCGAAGAAAGGCGATAGGTAGCCGGATCCGTTTTCACACGAATAGCGCCTTCGTTTTCCGAAAGCAGCCATACTGAACCGCATGGCAACATTTTTATTGAAGTTATGACAATCCTGCCTCCTTTCTCCTCCGTAGCAGGTACGTGCTCGAATTTCTCGGAACGGGTGTCAAAGCGATAGACCTGATTATCGTATGTCTGCAACCAAAGGAAACCGTATTTGTCCTCATACATGTGGTCCACGCGGTTGTTCGTCAAATTAATCCGGTTATCAAACTTGGCTTTATAGGTCCTGAAAACATAGCCGTTGAATTTATTGATTCCATCCCATGTGGAAAACCACATGTTTCCTTTCCTGTCTTGCAAAATACTCATAACCGTATTTTGCGAAAGACCTTCTTCGGATGAATAATGGGTAAAAAAACAGGCCGGCTGTGACTTAACCGGCAATATGTACAACAAAGAAATGATCAGGTATAGGATATTTTTCATAATATAATAATCGTTCTGTGGTGTAAAGATACATATTTCGTTGAAAAACCTTGTACCTTTACACTTATTTTAGGCGTTTGCTTTCTACAAACGCCTGCAACAACAGCCCACTTATCCCTGGAGAAATGGAAAAGAATACTTATCGGACGATGTGCCTGATATAAAATAGTTTTGTCAGTTAACGCTTTATACTTACCAATGCATTACCGTTTGCAACCGGATTCCAGTTATCACTGCCGGACAGTACGGATTCCATTTCATAACCTTTCAAATCTTTCAACTGATGCGAGAAAGCAGCGCGGGCTTTGGGATTGGCTCCCGGTCCATAGCTGTCATATTCAGCGTAAAAGGCTGTCTTCTCCGCCTCTTTCTTGTCCCAGTTGTGCCACCCGGCAGGAAGAATATGCTTTCCCAAATCACAATGCACAAATACAGCCCTGGCAAAAGGACGCCATGGACGGGACAAGTACACTTTTGTCACCCCTGCATCCGCAGTCAGCTTGCAGTCATAGAATACATAGCCGTATTTCTGTCCCTCGTCGGTAGAAGGAGCCGTAACATAACCGTCACGTTTGCTGTGGATGTGGCAGCGATTGAAAACAGCCGTAGACCAACCGAATATAAAATCCACTGTTCCCTCTATATAACAATCCTCATAATACTGCCGCACTCCTTTCCCGTAGGTGTAGAGTGTATCCTGAAAACCGTGGAAACGGCAGTTCTTAAAATACACGCGATCGGCGCTTACAAAACAGGCAACTGCCTGACCTACCGGGCCTGATGTGTTCTCGAACGTGATATTCTCCGCGTAAAAGTCGGGTGCATAAATATAACAGGAAGACGAACCGGACGTTCCTTTGTTTTCACCAAAGATATTCGGTTTGCCGGCATAATCATCATACGATATGACCGCCCCTTCCTGACCTATCAGGGAGATATTAATCTTACTTTCAGGCACAATCAGCTTTTCTTTATACACACCCTTGCGTATCAGTATCGTGGTACGTACATTTTTACGAAAATCGGGAACGGCATTAATGGCTTCCTGTACAGTAAAGAAATCACCGCTACCGTCTTGTGCCACCACGAAATCATAATGGCGAACATACTTTGCCAATTCCGGCACTGCTTTTGCTATGGCATCTACCGTAATACCTGCTATGACACGTGCACCATATACATTTAAGTGGGTATTGTCCTCACGTCCTTTAGGCATGGATGCGATTGTATTGGCAGGCACCCACATAAAAAGTTTTTTCGATTCTTTCGGGCCCAACCCCTCTACCAGCTCATGGGTAAGCCTATTCATATCAATAAAAGGCACATCCAATTCCTCTGCCACATTACGCGGGGAGTCCAAATAGGCTCCATGCGTATCAATCAGCTTATCTCCTTCCCTCACCTCATCATCCTGTGAAGCATCCCTTTTGGCATCCGGATTGATCCCCTTGCGAATATCATCCTGAAGAATAGCTTCCGCCACAGCCTTATCATTGGAAGTACCAAATTTACGGCGTACAATGGAATTGAAAAGTACCGGGATACCCCCTTTTGCCCTTGTTTCGTTCACAAACTTGCGAAGGTTGGCATCGAATGTCGTTCCCGGATCCGTATGGCGCTCTGCTGACAGTTTCTCGTCATTATGTCCGAACTGGATAAAAACATAATCTCCTTTTTTTATCAGCGAAAGCACTTTGTCCCAACGTCCTTCGTTAATAAAACTTTTGGAACTGCGCCCGTTCATGGCATGATTGTCCACTCGTATATCCTCAGAAAAGAAACCGGGCAGTACATGCCCCCACCCTCTTTCCGGATTGCCACCGGTCAACGACTTATTCGCCATTGTAGAATCGCCGATCATAAATATGGTGATTACCGGCTTGTCCGCCTTGAAAGCCGAACATAGGAAAAGCACTGCCAAGAGCAGAATCAATTTATTTTTCATGGTTTTCAAACTTATTGTTTAATGTCGTATATTTGCCAAAGTAAAACAATTTTCTACACAATGAAAAAGACAAGAAGCAATACATTCATTCTCGAAAACGAGAAAGCATGGGAACCCGCCGGTGAAGGCGTCGTTCGCCAGATACTGGGATATGACGGTCAGGTTATGCTCGTTAAAGTCAAATTTGAGCAAGGTGCAGTGGGCACCCCTCACACCCACTATCACACCCAAACAACCTATGTGGCAAGCGGAAAATTCGAATTCACCGTTAATGGCGAAAAGCAGATTGTGTCGGCAGGTGACGGCGTTTACATCGAACCGGATGCTGAACATGGATGTACTTGCCTGGAAGCCGGTATACTTATCGACTGCTTCAGTCCCATGAGAGCAGACTTCCTGAAAGAAACCCGTTAAAGTTCCACTTCTTTCCATTCACTGCATCTCTCGAAGAGATAGGCAGGATTACCGTACTTGGCAGCTTCCCTTCCGGTCAGTTGCTTAGCCCATTTTACCCGGCCTGCGCAGTCGGCCCCTTCTCCCGTACTGCCGAATTCAGCATATCGGGCTGTTTTTTCATTCTCCGAATTACCCCAATTATGCCAGCCTTCCGGACGGATATGCTTCCCCATTTCACAATTAATAAACACCGTAGCTGCATACGGCCGCCAAGGACGGCCCAAATAGACTTTATCAACTCCCGGAGCAGCAGTCAACTTACAGTCTCTAAAGACATATCCCACTTCAACATCTTTCGGAGTGATGCCGCCGTTATGTATGAATTGCTTTTGCTATGGATAGTGCAATTCCGGAACAATGCCGTAGACGGTCCGAAAATAAAATCGGTAGTCCCCTCTATATAGCAGTTCAGAAAATAGAGCCGGGTGCCTTTCGCACCGGTATAAATAGTATCCTGATTTCCCAGAAAGCGGCAGTTGATAAAAATCAGGCGGTCGCCTTCCGTATGAAGCGCAACAGCCTGCCCCAGTCGCGCAGCATTATTCTCAATCGTCAGGTTCTTAAAAGTAATGGAGTTTCCCTCTACTTTCAAAGTGTAAGTACGGAAAGTCCCCATTTTGTTTATATTGGCATGATCATCGTAAGTGATTATTGTATTTTCCGCATTTTCACCGATGAAATCGACATTTTCCAACCAAGAAGGAAGAATAACCTTCTCCTTATATACACCTTTTTTAACCAGTACTGTCACTTTATAATCCATAAAGGCCCGGATGCCCTCCATGGCTTCGGTCAGCGTGCGGTAATCCCCGCTACCGTCACGTGCCACAACAATCGTGTCTTTCCACTGCTGTGCCGCAGACAAGGAACTGCCCCCACAAAGTAGAGCTATCACAAAGCTGCACAATATTTTCATACTTGCTTTCATTATTATTTATGATTAACGGTGTTATTTCTGATTAACAGTTGCTTTCACATCCTGAAGACGTTCCCACTCCAACGATGCAAGAATAAACGGGCCTACAGCCTTAGGATCGTTATTGCGGACAGTCTCATTAATGTAATAATCATAATCTCCCGAACGATAAACTTTTCCACCGAGCCCGGCTACGGCACATGCCTTTGTTATGCTTATCACACCGTTCCCATCCACCTCAATGAAATTATCAAGAATGCCTTTGTATCCTTTAATAGCTACCGCCAGATAAGATTTATCAATATACCCTTTGCGCACCCCTTTGAATAAGGAATACACAAACATTGTGGAACAAGAAGATTCCAGATAATTTCCCGGTGCTCCACTCTTGTCCAACACCTGATACCACAAACCGCTCTTGGAATCTTGCAGACGCTTTATCTGGGCAGCTATTTTATTGAAAATTACCAGCATGGAATCTCTACCGGGTTCATGTTCCGGGATAAAATCGAGAGCATCTACAAACGCCATTGCATACCACCCCATGGCACGCCCCCAGCTATGTTTCGACTGGCCGGTAACAGGATCGGCCCAACGCTCCTTACGACTTACGTCACATGCGTGACGATACAGGTCGTTCTTCGCATCATAAGTATGACGGGCTGCCATCAGGAATTGATTGATAACATCGGCATAATCCTTTACCTGATTATTGCGAAATGCATATTCTGCATAAAAGGGAGCTCCCATATAAATACCGTCCAGCCATACTTGATTCGGATAAATCTTCTTATGCCAAAAACCTCCGTCTGCATTACGGGGATGCTCATCAAGCTGACTTCTCATCAAAGCAAGCGCTTTCTTGTATTTCTCATCTTTTGCCTGTTCGTAAATGCGGAATATAAACTTGCCGGAGTTGATGCGGTCAAGACTGTATTCCTCACGTTTGTACATTTTGATAGTACCGTCGGCATTTATCATGGTATCGGCATAGGCTAAAGCATAATCATAGATTTTCTGATCTCCGTAACAATCATACACATCCAACATAGCCTGAAGTTCCAAACCATGACAATAGTCCCATTTCAATTTCGGCTGAAAATCCAACCGCCAAGCCTCCGGACAACGAATCATCTCAGATTCCACCATACGTACCGACCAAGGCAAATCAGCACTCACACGTTGCGCAAACATGCCCAAAGAGAAAAAAAACAATGAACCGGATACAATAAATTTACAAATAAAGTTCTTCTTCATGAATATGTTCTTTTTTGGTATTAGACTTTACTGTTTTTCATGAAACAAAAGTAGAGGTTTCTTTCCAAACCTCTGTGCATTTTTTGGCGTAGAGGGTGCATTTTTTGATTTTCGTGTACGAAAACGAACAAATTTGTGCACGATAACGACAAATTTGTCCAAAATCGTCCTGATTTACTATTTATTATGCCTTTACAATTTGATTAATAAGGAAAAGGTTTTATTTTTGACCCCGATTTTCAATTCATACTATTGTTAAACATCGTCATTTATCAATTAAATCACATAAAGAATGGAACAAGTTTTTAGTTATATCATCGCTTTAGGAGCGTCTGTTATGATGCCTATTATTTTTACAATCATAGGCATGTGCATTGGCATGAAATTTGGAAAGGCTCTGAAATCAGGTCTCTTCGTTGGAGTTGGATTTGTGGGCTTAGGTGTAGTCACTGCCCTTCTGACAACAAACTTTGAT
>ENA-OPBN01001006-OPBN01001006.1-human-gut-metagenome-genome-assembly--contig:-NODE-1006-length-15069-cov-2.019382_pt1 | contig 15069 bp, 12 predicted proteins | sample MGYA00241068_ERZ501452 | MGnify/ENA primary metagenome ERZ501452 (study PRJEB25962, sample SAMEA2042507) | human gut metagenome | biome: human gut; feature: human-associated habitat; material: faeces... | reverse complement strand
CTCGGCGCGAGAATGTGCCAAGGCACATTCTTTTTATACAAAATATTTAGGACAATTATGGAAAAAGAGAGGAAGAGAGTCAAATGAGAACAGCACTTACAATTGCAGGAAGCGATTCAAGCGGAGGAGTAGGTATCCAGGCAGATATCAAAACAATGATCAGTAACGGAGTCTATGCTATGAGCGCAATTACGGCTCTTACTGCACAGAATACAACCGGAGTTACCGGAATTATGGAGGTAACGCCGGAATTCCTAGGAGAACAGCTGGATAATATTTTCACGGATATTTACCCGGATGCAGTGAAGATTGGAATGGTATCTTCAAGTGGTCTGATCACAAAGATCGCAGACAAATTAAAAGAATATGATGCGAAAAATATTGTAGTTGATCCGGTTATGGTAGCAACAAGTGGAGCAAGACTGATCAGAGAGGAAGCGATTGATGCGCTGAAGAGCTGCCTGCTTCCGATGGCAACCGTTCTGACTCCGAATATCCCGGAAGCAGAAGTGCTTGCAGGTATGAAAATCCAGTCGCAGGCGGATATGATAAGAGCAGCAGAAGAGATCGGCACCAAATATCACTGTGCAGTTCTTTGTAAGGGCGGACATCAACTGAACGATGCCAATGATCTGCTGTGGAGAGATGGTGGATATAAGTGGTTCTACGGAGAGCGGATCGACAATCCGAACACGCACGGAACAGGATGTACTTTATCCAGTGCGATCGCATCAAATCTTGCAAAAGAATATGATTTGGATGAGTCAGTAGAACGTGCGAAGAAATATATTTCCGGAGCACTTGCAGCAATGCTGGATCTTGGTAAAGGCAGTGGTCCGATGAATCACGGATTTGCAATTAAAAATGAATATACAGAAAGCAAAGTGGAGGAATAGAAGTATGAATGAAAAGAGAACCTCTATCTTTGAAAATGGACTGATCTGGTTTGGGGCAGGCGTGTCCCTTGCAGAGATCCTGACCGGTACTTACTTTGCGCCGCTTGGATTCGGAAAAGGAGTTCTGGCGATTATTATTGGTCATATCATAGGATGTATGATGCTTTTCCTTGCCGGAGTAATTGGTGGAAAGACCAGACGAAGTGCAATGGAAACAGTAAAAATGAGTTTTGGCGAGAAGGGAGGAATCTTCTTCTCCTTCCTGAATGTGCTGCAGCTGGTTGGCTGGACAGCGATTATGATTTATGATGGGGCACTTGCAGCAAATGGTGTTCTTCATACCGGCAGATGGGTATGGTGTCTGGTGATCGGTGCACTGATCATCTTATGGATTGTGATCGGAATCACAAATCTTGGCAAGATCAATACGGTTGCAATGGCTGCTTTATTTATCCTGACACTGGTACTCAGCAGAGGGATCTTTGGTGACGGATCGGTAGCAGGCGCAGGCGGAGATGCCATGACGTTTGGTGCAGCAGTAGAGCTTTCTGTTGCCATGCCACTTTCCTGGTTGCCACTGATCAGTGACTATACAAGAGAAGCAAAAGAACCGGTAAAAGCAACCGCAGTCAGCACCGTTGTTTATGGAGTTGTCAGTTGTTGGATGTACGTGATCGGTATGAACGCTGCAATTTACACAGGAGAGTCTGATATTGCAAGTATCATGGTAAAAGCTGGACTTGGAATAGCAGGACTTCTGATCATTGTATTTTCTACCGTTACGACAACCTTCCTGGATGCTTACTCAGCAGGAATTTCGTCAGAGTCAGTATTTTCAAAAATCAATGGGAAATATGCAGCAATTGTTGTAACTGTGATCGGAATGATCGGAGCAATCATTTATCCGATGGACAACATTACCGATTTCCTGTACCTGATCGGTTCTGTATTCGCGCCGATGATCGCAATCCAGATTGCGGATTTCTTCATTCTGAAGAGAAAGGACAGCCTGGAAGTATCTCTGGATGTTATGAATGGTGTAATCTGGGTGATCGGTTTTATACTTTACCGTATTCTGATGAATGTGGATATTCCGCTTGGAAATACACTCCCGGATATGGTCATTACCATTGTGATCTGTATTCTTGCAAGAAAATGTATAAAGACAGAAAAATAGCTTTGAAAGAAAATGGAAATGCCGTGTTGACATTTCCATTTTCTTTTGACAGAACATGTAGCGATCTACAGAAGAGAGGCGGAAAAATGAATGCTGACGCCTGGAAACGTGGTAAAAGTTTATAAGAAAGAAGTTTTGGATAATTTAGTTAGCGGATGGAATAAAGTGGGATTTTTATCCTGCAAAATATATATGGAAAAAGAGTTGGGTAGAATGAAAAAAGAGCTTACGACATATGATCGGGGGAAATGTCGTAAACTCTTTTTTCTGTAATTTCATTAAAGGAGAAATGAAAATAAAAAGTATCAAAATACTGAAAACGTCTTATTTGGTTTCGTTAAGTGCTATCCTTAACTTGATATTATAATACCATGTGTATGCTCTTCTGTAAATTCGCAGAAAAGACAAATGTTACAAAAATGATACTGTAAAATTGTGCAATATAGCCAAAAACGGTGCGAGAAATGGAAAATGTGAAAGTTTTATAATCTTACGACTTCATATTTGATTTGCTTTTCCAATATGTTAAAATTAAAAAAAGCAGAAAATTTTACAGATAAGGGGAAAGATGATGAAAGAATTTGTTGAAATGCGGGATGTTCGTAAGATTTACCGTATGGGTGAAGTTGAGATTGCCGCAGCAGATGGAATTGATTTTCAGATAAAAAAAGGTGAATTTGCAGTTGTGGTAGGCCCAAGTGGTGCGGGAAAAACGACAGTGCTTAACATTCTGGGGGGAATGGATACGGCAACAAGTGGAGAGGTCTGGATCGATGGAAAGAATATTGTAAAGTATTCGCCGAGGCAGCTTACTTCCTATAGAAGGGATGATATTGGATTTGTATTCCAGTTTTACAACTTGATTCCGAACCTGACGGCGCTTGAAAATGTAGAGTTGGCACTGCAGATCTGTAAGGATCCGCTGGATGCGGAGATGGTTCTTAGGGAAGTGGGACTGGCAGACCGTATGAAGAATTTCCCGGCACAGCTTTCCGGTGGGGAGCAGCAGAGGGTATCGATTGCGCGTGCACTGGCAAAGAACCCGAAGCTTCTTTTGTGTGATGAGCCGACAGGGGCACTGGATTACAATACCGGTAAGGCAATATTGAAGCTTTTACAGGATATGTGCCGTGAACGAGGGATGACAGTGATCCTGATCACACACAACTCAGCGATCACGCCGATGGCAGATCGTGTAATTAAAATGAAGAATGGAAAAGTCGGAAGCATGAAGCTGAATGAAAGACCGGTTCCGGTAGAGACGATTGAATGGTAGGTGGACGTAAAGACCGATGAAGAAAAATATTTTACGCAAAGACTTTATAATAGAAATAAAAAAGACGATGGGACGGTTTGTATCAATCTTTTTTATCGTGGCATTGGGTGTCGCATTTTATTCGGGAATCCGTGCATCAGAGCCAAGTATGCGGATCACTGCAGATCAGTATTTTGATGATTCGGAGCTGATGGATCTGAAGGTAATGGGAACCATGGGACTTACCAAAGCGGATATCAAATCGATTGGAAAGGTATCGGGAATTGAAGCTGTAGAAGGCGGATACAGCAAAGACGTGCTTTGCCCGGTTGGAGACAATGAAAAGGTTGTCCATATGCTGAGCATGCAGAAGAATTTTAATCAGGTTTCGGTTGTGAAAGGCAGGCTGCCGGAAAAAGCCGGAGAATGTCTGGTGGATGAAGATTTTCTGAGCTATACAGACCTGAAGGTTGGCGACACGGTAACTTTCCATTCCGGAGATGGAGAGGCATTGACGGATTCGCTGGTTACAGATACATACAAGATTGTCGGGATCGGGAACAGTCCGCTGTATATTTCATTTGGAAGAGGAAGCAGTACGATCGGAACCGGAGAGATCAGTGGATTTGTTGTAGTGGATAAAGCTTCTTTTGACATGGATGTTTATACGGAAGCTTATGTGAAGGTGAGCGGTGCAGAAGAGAAAACTGCATTTACGGATGAATACAATAATCTGTCGGATGCAGCAAAGGAAGCCGTGAGTGCAATCGAAGAAGAACGCTGTGCAGTCCGCAAACAGGAAATCGTAGATGAGGCAAATGAAAAGCTTGCTGATTCAGAGAAGACAGTGAATGAAAAATCGCAGGAACTGGAGGATGCGAAAAAAGAGCTGGAGAGTGGGAAAAGCAAGGCAGCCGAAGAACTGGAAAAAGCAAAGCAGCAGCTTATGGATGGAGAAGCAGAGCTTGCGGATGCAAAGCAGCAGATCGCAGACGGCGAGACACAGCTTGCCGATGCAAAAGCGCAGCTGAATGATAAGCAGGCACAGCTTGATTCAGCGGAGGCACAGTATGAATCCGGAAAAGCACAGTTGGATCAGAAAGAACAGGAGCTTGCGGCAGCAGAGCAGACGTATCTGAGCAATTATGCAAAATATATGCCGTTCATTACGGCTGGAAAAGCGCAGATTGCAGCAGGAAGGACGCAGATTGCAGATGGGAAGAAACAGCTGGACGAAGGTCTGGCACCGCTTACACAGCTGAGCGAAGGGCTGACTGGGATCGAAGATGGGATCAGCCAGCTAGACGTCGGAATTGCGGAAGTTCAAACGCAGGTAAAAGACGGAGCTGCATTATATGAGGAATATGCAAAGATTCCGGAAACAGAAAGAACTACAGAGCAGGAAGCTTATCTGGAAAGCTGGAACGGAGTCCGGCAGGGAATGGAAGCAAAGCTTGTGGGTATGCAGGCGCAGAAGACACAGCTTGAAACTACAAAGAGCGGACTGTTATTACAAATGAACCAGGCAGGTTTTGCCACAGAAGCAGACCTGGAGGCACAGATTACCAGCCTGACTAAGCAAAAAGCAGATCTGGATGCAAAAGAGAAAGCACTTCTTCAGCAGGAGCAGACACTTGCCGCACAGGAAGAAGAGCTGTTAAGTGCAGGCAGACAGATTACAGACGGCAAGAGTCAGATCGCAGCAGCCAGATCCCAGCTTGACAGCACAAAATCTCAGATTACGGACGGAAAAGCACAGATCCTGTCTGCATGGGCACTTCTGAATGAAAAAGAGGACACTTTAAATGCAAGTAAAGCACAACTTGCATCCGGTGAACAGGAGCTTGCGGATGGCCGGAGTGAATATGAGCAGGCAGCAAAAGAAGCGGAAGAACAGATCACGGACGGACAGGCAAAGATTACAGATGGAGAGAAGCAGCTGACGGATGCAAAGCAGCAGATCGCAGACGCAAAGGCTGAGATCAAAAAAATCGAAAATCCGAAGTGGTATGTGCAGACGAGAGAGGATGCACTGACGGAATATCAAGGATACGGAGATAATGCAGACCGCATGCGTTCTATTGGAAAAGTGTTCCCGGTACTCTTTTTCCTGGTGGCAGCATTGATCAGTCTGACAACGATGACACGAATGGTAGAGGAGCAGAGAGTCCAGATCGGAACGATGAAGGCACTCGGTTACGGAAAAGCTGCAATTGCAGGGAAATACATTGGTTATGCTCTGATTGCAACGCTTGGCGGAAGTATTTTCGGAGTACTGGCCGGGGAAAAGATCCTGCCGTTTATCATTATTTATGCTTATATGATCCTGTATAAGCATCTGCCGGCGATCCTGGTACCGTACCATATGAGCTATGCACTCCAGGCTTCGGGAATCGCAGTTGCTTGCACACTGATCGCTACGATCGCATCCTGCTACAAAGAGCTGGCAGCAGAACCGGCAGAGCTGATGCGTCCGGCAGCACCGAAGCAGGGGAAGCGGATTCTTCTGGAGCGGATCGGAATTATCTGGAAGCATCTGAATTTTACATGGAAATCGACCGTGCGGAATCTGATCCGGTATAAGAAGCGATTCTTTATGACCATTTTCGGAATCGGAGGCTGTATGGCACTGATGGTAGTCGGATTCGGACTGAAGGACTGTATCTATGAGATCGTCAGCCTGCAGTATGAGAAGGTGCAGTTCTATGATGCGGCAACCTACATGAGTGACGACATATCCGAAGAGAACAGACAACAGCTCCATGATTATCTGGATCAGAATGCAGATATAAAAGAGACGATCGAAGCGCGGATGCAGAAGACCGATGTAAAATCTGCATCCGGTAAAAAGACACTTTATCTGATGGTGCCATCGGATAATGAAAAGATTGAGGACTTTTTAAGCTTCCACAGCAGGACCAATAAGGACGAGGTTTATTCACTGAAAAAAGACGAAGTGATTCTGACTGAGAAAATGGCATCCCTTCTGAATGTAAAGGTGGGAGATGAGCTTACAATCGAGGACGAGGACAGGGGAGACCAGACGGTGACGGTTGGCGCCATCTGCGAGAACTATATGAGCCATTACCTGTATCTGTCACCGGAAAAATACGAGGAATTATATGGTGTACCGGCAGAATATAACACGATCATCTACAGTGTAAAGGACGGAAAGGATGATCAGATCGAGAAGATCGGAACAAAGCTTCTGTCGATGGATGGAGTACTGAATGTAAGTTATACCAGCAGTATTGAAGGAAGGCTGGATGACATGCTGCGAAGCCTGAATCTGGTCATCGTGGTACTGATCGTATCTGCCGGAATGCTGGCATTTGTGGTACTGTACAATCTGAACAATATCAACATCACCGAGCGTCAGAGAGAGCTTGCAACCTTGAAGGTTCTGGGATTCTACGACGGAGAGGTTGCCTCTTATGTATACAGAGAGAATATCCTGCTGACGATCATTGGATCGGTTGTGGGTATGGTGCTTGGTAATCTGCTTCACCGGTATATCATCCTGACGGTTGAGGTGGAAGAGGCGATGTTCGGACGTCAGATACACTGGCAGAGTTATCTGTACAGTTTCTTGTTTACTGTAGCATTTTCTTTATTTGTAAACTGGGTAATGTTCTACAAGCTGAAGAAGATCGATATGGTGGAATCTTTGAAGAGCGTGGAGTAAAAGCTTTTGCAAGTGTATGTCAAAGATTTCTTATAGACGGTACACAAAGAATCGGAAAATATATTTCACAGAAAGTTTATATTCTTCACAGAATTATTAGCACTCTTACCAAAAGAGTGCTAATTTTCTATTGACATTTAGAAATCAGGGTATTAAGATATTTCATAGACAGAAAAATACGGTATTTGAAACCGTAAAAAGATAGAATATGAAATTTAGGAGTGATAAAAATGGCAGCAAAAAAAGGTAGTCTTTCAATCAGCAGCGAAAATATTTTCCCGATTATCAAGAAATGGGTATATTCTGATCATGATATTTTCGCAAGAGAGCTTGTTTCCAATGGATGCGACGCGATCACAAAATTAAAGAAGCTGGACATGATGGGAGAATATACACTTCCGGATGATTATAAAGGAAAGATCCAGGTTATTGTAAACCCGGAAGAGAAGACTTTGAAATTCATCGATAATGGTCTTGGTATGACTGCTGATGAAGTAGAAGAATATATCACACAGATCGCATTTTCAGGAGCAACCGAATTCCTGAACAAATACAAAGATAAGACAACAGAGGACGATATGATCGGACACTTTGGTCTTGGATTCTACTCTGCCTTCATGGTAGCTGATGAAGTTCATATTGATACGCTGTCTTATAAAGAGGGTGCAGCCGCAGTACACTGGGTAAGTGAAGGCGGTACAGAGTATGAGATGGAAGAAGGGGATAAAGAGGAAGTTGGTTCTGAAATCACCTTATTCCTGAACGAAGATTGTGTAGAATTTTCAAATGAATACAGAATCCGCGAAGTCCTTGAGAAATACTGTTCATTCATGCCGGTAGAGATTTTTGTATCCAAAGCAAATGCAGAACCGGAATATGAGACGATCCCGGAGGATGAAGTCCTGGATACCGATACGGTTGTTGAACATATCCATGAAGACGCCAAGATGGAAGAAAAAGAAAATGAGAACGGTGAAAAAGAAATGGTTGAAGTTTCACCGGCATCCGATAAAGCAAAGATCGTGAAACGCCCGGTATCGATCAGTGATCCGGCACCGCTGTGGACAAAGCATCCAAACGAATGCAGCAAAGAAGATTATATTGATTTCTACCGGAAAGTATTTATGGATTACAAAGAACCTCTGTTCTGGATTCATCTGAACATGGATTATCCATTCAACTTAAAGGGTATCCTGTACTTCCCTAAGATCAATACCGAATACGATTCCATTGAAGGAACCATCAAATTGTACAACAATCAGGTATTTATCGCAGACAATATCAAAGAAGTTATTCCGGAATTCCTGATGGTATTAAAAGGAGTCATTGATTGTCCGGATCTGCCGCTTAACGTATCACGAAGCGCACTGCAGAATGATGGATTCGTACAGAAGATCTCCGAATACATTTCCAAGAAAGTTGCTGACAAGCTTTCAGGAATGTGCAAGACAGATAAAGAAAACTATGAGAAATACTGGGATGACATTAGCCCATTTATCAAATTCGGCTGCCTGAAAGATGAAAAATTCTGCGAGAAGATGAGCGATTATGTTCTGTTCAAGAACCTGGATCACAAGTATATGACACTCAAAGAATGCATCGAAAAAAACGGCGGAAAAGCAGAACCGGAGGAAAAGACCGAGGGTGAAAATGCAGAGCAGTCAGCAGAAAAGAAAGAAACAGAGAAGACAACAATCTACTATGTAACAGATGAACAGCAGCAGAGCCAGTATATCAATATGTTCAAAAAAGAGGGACTGGACGCAGTGATCTTGTCACATAATATTGATTCTCCATTTATTACTCAGATGGAGCAGAAGAACGAACATATCAAGTTCCAGAGAATCGATGCAGATCTGACTGATCACTTCAAAGAAGATGTATCTGAAGAAGAAAAAGAAGCATTCAAAGAAAAAACTGACAGTCTGGTCGAAATCTTCCGCAAAGCACTTGGCAATGACAAACTGGAAGTAAAAGTGGAAAAGATGAAAGATGAAAATGTGGCATCTATGATTACACTTTCCGAAGAATCACGCCGTATGCAGGAAATGATGAAGATGTATGGAATGTCAGGCATGGATCCGTCTATGTTCGGAACCAATGCAACCCTGATCCTGAATGCAAATCATCCGCTGGTAGAATATGTTGTAGCACATAAAGATGGCGAAAATACAGAAATGTTTTGCCATCAGTTATATGACCTGGCAATGCTGGCACACAAGCCACTCAGTCCGGAAGAGATGACAGAATTTGTGAAACGCAGTAATGAAATTATGATGAAATTGGCAAAATAATCTTGCTGTAGATACCCGGAAAAGTCTGAACCATTCAGATTCCTATTTTCGCTTATGCGAAAAGGTCTGAATGGTCAGGCTTTTTTTGCTGTATTTGGAAATACTTTTCACAAAGTGTTGGTGAACTTCCTGGTCTTTTATAGTATAATATAACAAAAGAGAGGCGGTGGATACGATGAAGAATTATTCAAAGGATATAAGCAGACAATATCATATTCAGGTGGCCAACGGGGAAGTCGGCCGTTATGTCATTCTCCCGGGAGATCCAAAGCGCTGCAAAAAAATAGCACAGTATTTTGAAGATCCGGTGATGATTGCGGATAACCGGGAATTTATCACTTATACAGGAACTTTAGATGGCGTAAAGGTAAGTGTCACATCTACCGGAATTGGGGGACCATCAGCAGCAATTGCGATGGAAGAATTAGCCAGATGTGGAGCTGATACGTTTGTACGGATTGGAACCTGCGGTGGGATACAGCCGGAAGTAAAAAGTGGGGATATAGTAGTTGCTACGGGTGCCGTCAGAATGGAAGGGACTAGCAAAGAATATGCGCCGATCGAATATCCGGCAGTGGCAGACCTTATGGTGGTGAACGCACTGGTCAGTGCTGCGAAGGAAAAGGACTGTGAATTTTATACCGGAGTGGTACAGTCAAAAGATGCATTTTACGGACAGCATGAGCCGGAGATGATGCCGGCAGGTTATGAACTGATCAATAAATGGGAAGCCTGGAAGAAACTGGGATGTCTGGCATCAGAGATGGAGACGGCAGCACTTTACATTGTGGCAGCAAAGCTTCATGTACGCGTGGGTGCGTGTTTCCTTGTAATGGCAAATCAGGAAAGAGAAAAACTGGGACTTGAAAATCCGGTAGTACATGATACAGATATGGCAGTACAGGTGGCAGTGGAAGCCATCAGAAAGTTGATCAAAGAGGAGCGGTAAATGAAAGAAACAATATATAAACGAATCTTTGTGATCGTTCTGGATTCGCTCGGAATTGGCGCAATGCCTGATTCTGAGAAATTCGGTCACAGGGATGTAGATACATTTGGTCATATTTTAGACAGAATGGGAACACTGGAGATTCCAAATCTTCAGAAGCTTGGTATGCTGAATCTGCATACCGGAGGAAAGATGTATGGAATCGAGAATCCGGTTGGAAAAATTACCAGGCTGAAAGAGGCGAGTAACGGAAAAGATACGATGACCGGACACTGGGAAATGATGGGAATTTATACAGAAAAACCATTTAAAACCTTTACCGAACATGGATTTCCACCGGAACTGATCGCAGAACTGGAAAAACGTTGTGGGAAAAAAGTGATTGGAAACCGTAGTGAGAGCGGAACAAAGATTATTGAAGAACTTGGGGAAGAAGAAATTGAAACAGGTGCAATGATTGTCTATACCTCTGCGGATTCTGTATTGCAGATTTGTGGAAATGAAGAGACATTTGATCTGGCAAATCTGTACCGGTGTTGTGAGATCGCAAGAGAGATCACGATGAAGGATGAATGGCGCGTGGGACGAGTCATTGCAAGACCGTATGTAGGAAAGAAAAAAGGTGAATTTAAAAGAACCAGCAACCGCAGGGATTATGCACTTGAGCCGACCGGAAAGACTGCACTTGACGCACTGAAAGATGCGGGAAAGGATGTGATCGCAGTCGGAAAGATCCATGATATCTTTTGCGGGGAAGGAATCACAGAATCGTATCATTCCAACAGTTCCGTGCATGGAATGGAGCAGACCATTGAGATTTGCAAAAAAGATTTTGACGGACTGTGCTTTGTAAATCTGGTTGATTTTGATGCACAGTGGGGACACCGGCGCGATCCGGTTGGCTACGGACATGAGATTGAGAGATTTGATAAAAATCTTGGAATTTTGCTGGATGATCTGCGGGAGGATGATCTTCTTATTATTACCGCCGATCATGGAAACGATCCGACCTACACAGGAACCGATCATACACGGGAATATGTACCGTTTTTGGCGTATTCCAAAAAGATGGATGAGGGTGGCGTGATTATGGAGGAAAATACCTTTGCAGTGATCGGGGCAACGGTCACAGATAATTTTGGTGTAAAAATGCCGGAAGGAACGATCGGGCATTCGATTCTGAATGAACTTATTTAGCAAGAAAAAGCAGGAAAAAAGAGAATGAAAAAAGAACAAATTAAAAAAATGATAGAAATCGCGCTTTCTCAGCTTGCATATTCTTATACCCCTTATTCTGACTTTAAAGTGGGAGCTGCGCTGCTTGGAAAGAATGGACGGATATATACGGGATGCAATATTGAAAATGCGGCTTATACACCGACAAACTGTGCGGAGCGTACCGCATTTTTCAAGGCAGTCAGCGAAGGAGTAAAAGAATTTGATGCAATCTGTATTGTAGGGGGAAAGGGCGGTGTTGTGACAGAGTATGCACCGCCGTGCGGAGTATGCAGGCAGGTCATGATGGAATTCTGCGATCCGGAGACATTTCAGATCATTCTTGCAATAGATGCAAAGCATTATGATATCTATACCTTGAAAGAAATGTTGCCAAAAGGTTTCGGACCATCTAATCTTACAGAATGAGAAAGGACTCAGACTCTAAAAGAAGATTTTTGAAGAAAAGGAAAAAGAGAAGGAATGAAAAATGACACAGGAAACCTTGAAAGAATTACCAAAGATTGAGCTTCACTGTCATCTGGACGGTTCTCTTAGCAGACCATTTATTGAAAAAAGGCTTGGAAGAACTGTAAGACCTGAAGAACTCAGTGTTTCAGAAAACTGTACAAGTCTGAATGAATATCTGGAAAAATTTGACCTTCCCGGCAGATGTATTATGGATGAAGAGGGACTTTCCGGAGCTGCGTATGATCTGCTCTCCCAGATGAACGAAGAAAATGTCTGTTATGCGGAGATCCGTTTTGCTCCACTTCTGTCAGAGACAAAAAAGATGGACTGCCGGAAGGTAATCGAAGCAGTAATCAGCGGAATGGAGCAGGGGAAAAAAGATTTTGGAATCGAGTATGGTGTGATTGTCTGTGCAATGCGGCATCACAGCACTGAGGATAATATGCGGATGATCAAGACGGCAAGAGAATATCTGGGATCCGGAGTTTGTGCGGCAGATCTTGCAGGAGCAGAAGCATTGTATCCGATGTCTGAATTTATGGATATTTTTACAGAGACAAAGAAGATGGGAATGCCATTTACACTCCATGCCGGAGAATGTGGAAATCCACAGAATGTCATAGATTCGATAAACGTGGGAGCTGGAAGGATCGGGCATGGGATCGCGATGCGTGGCAACCAGGAGATCCGGAAAATGGTCAAAAAAGCAGGTATTGGTATCGAGATGTGTCCGATCAGCAATTTACAGACCAAATCTGTAAACAGCATGGCGGAATATCCGATGCGGGAATTTCTGGATGCAGGCTTAAAAGTATCGGTCAACACAGATAACCGAACGGTGAGTAACACCAGCCTTACGAAAGAACTGGAATTTATTCAGAAAAATTATGGAATCCGGGACGAAGAAATCCTTCAGATGATGAAAAATGCAATTGATACTGCATTTGCCGATGATTCTATAAAAGATAAAATTTGCAAAATGCTGAAATAAAGAAACTACAAACAGAGAGGATTGACTCTGAAAAATAATAGAAAAGAGGAATTCTGTATGAGCAATGAAATTTATGAAAAGCTGGAAATATGCCGGAAAAGCATTCTCCAAAAAACGAATTTTAAACCGGAAGTGGCAGTGATTCTGGGCTCCGGTCTTGGCGAATACGCATCAAAAATCAAGATAGAACAGATCATTCCATATACAGAAATTGAAGGTTTTCCGGTGTCGACAGTTGTGGGACATAAAGGACAATTTGTATTTGGTTATGTAAAAGAAGTTCCGGTTGTGATCATGCAGGGACGTGTGCATTATTATGAAGGGTATCCGGTAACAGATGTGGTGCTTCCGGTGCGGCTGATGGGAATGTTAGGCGCAAAGAAGCTGATTCTTACCAATGCATCAGGCGGAATCAATACCGGATTCCATCCGGGCGATCTCATGCTCATCACAGACCAGATTATGAGTGGAATCCCTAATCCACTGATCGGTGCCAATGTCGAAGAACTTGGAACCCGTTTCCCGGATATGAGTGAAGCCTATAGTGAACGGATGCAGCAGATCATAAAGAAAGAAGCCCAAAAACTCGGCATTCCTCTGAAAGAAGGTGTATACCTTCAGCTTACCGGTCCATCTTATGAAACTCCGGCAGAAATCCGTATGTACCGCACCTGTGGGGCTGATGCCGTAGGCATGAGCACCGCCTGCGAGACGATCGCTGCCCGCCACATGGGAATCGAAGTCTGTGGCATCTCCTGTATCACCAACCTCGCCGCCGGCATGACATCACAACATCTGAACCATCAGGAAGTTCAACAAACCGCCGACCGGGTGGCTGAGCAATTCCAGGAATTACTGACAGCAATCATTACCCACATATAAGAAACGGAACATATATCTGAATTTACCCAGAACCAGGTCCAAGGTTCCGGATTTTCCGGAACCCGCCGACCGTCCTCTTGCAATTCCGAGTTGAGGCATTGTGTAAGAATTTTGCCAACGAGATAGAAAGACAAAGAGCATAAAATACCGCATACAGTATTTTATGCTCTTTGTCTCACCACTATTTTCAAAATTTTACTCAACCTCAAACGGAATCTCGTACTTCGCAAAAATCCGTTGCGCCATCTTGTCCCATGCCTGCTCCAGTGATTTGTCCAGCGTGAACAGGTTCATAGATGTTCCTGTCGTACAGCTAAGTTTTGTCCCGTCATATTTAAAATTCAGGTACAGTCCCTGCACATCTGCCGGAGCAAATGAAAGATGTTCCTGTTCGAGAAGCCGTGCAATATTCGGTGCTGACATAGAAAGAACAAAATGAAATCCCAGCGGAGTACGCTTTCCTTTGATCAGAGAAAGACAAAACTCGCGAAGTTCTTTCCAGAGAGCATATTCCCGGTCATCCAGAGCTTCTTTTTCTTCAGCACTGAAGAAATCTTTTTTCAGTCGTCCGTTAAATTGAAAGGTATTAAAAGTTGTGATATCTCCTTCAATAAATAAAAAGGAATCAAATGCAGGATGCAGTAAAAGTGCGTTCATGCATTTTTTTGTATCCAGAGAAAAAATAAGCATAGACTTCCTCCCGTCATCAGTGTAATAGTATCAGTATAGCATAAATCTTGAGATATGCATAAGAATTTGATACAATACGGAAAAGAAAAAGGATGGATAACAAGATGAAAATAGAATTAAACCGGGATCAGATCAAATACGTAGCCATGTTTACCATGCTATTAAACCATATTGCAAACGTTTTCCTGGAACCAGGTACCTTTCTTTTTGAGGTGATGGTGGACGTGGGGTATTTTACCGCTATCACCATGTGCTACTTCCTGGTAGAAGGCTACGGCTACACCCGCTCCAAAGAGAAATACAGCAAACGGCTTCTGCTGTTTGCCCTGATTTCCGAAATCCCCTTCTGTCTTGCATTTACAGAAGAAGGAACCATCAGTTTCGTAAGCATGAACATGCTATTCACTCTTTTCCTGTGCTTCCTGATTCTCTATGCAATGGAAAAAATCCCTTTAGGAACCCGGCAGACACTCTGCATCTTGGGCCTGGTATTTGCCTCCGCCTACAGCGACTGGGCCTTTCTTGCCCCTATCTTCACCTATTGGTTCGCAAGCTGTGGCCTCC
>ENA-OPBN01001004-OPBN01001004.1-human-gut-metagenome-genome-assembly--contig:-NODE-1004-length-15121-cov-2.492632_pt1 | contig 15121 bp, 18 predicted proteins | sample MGYA00241068_ERZ501452 | MGnify/ENA primary metagenome ERZ501452 (study PRJEB25962, sample SAMEA2042507) | human gut metagenome | biome: human gut; feature: human-associated habitat; material: faeces... | reverse complement strand
GTACCCAATCTATACACCCGTTATTAACAATTCCGCTTAATCCGTTATACATTATTTTTGAATTAATAATGTAGGCTGTTCCAGCGTTTTCATAAGAACTTAATGATCGCACGGCATTATTTTCTAACATTATACCGTTCCCCCCAAAGTTCCTCACAATGATTTTGTCAAATTCAAATTGTTCACCTTTAATGCAAATGCCGTGTTGTTTATCTGCGTCATTTTTTAAAATTTCATAAGTAACATAATTTGCGTATTTGCCATCAAGTGTAATATTATAAATTTTAAAGTTATAATCATATACGCTCTCGGAATTGCCAAAATGTGATGATTTAAGCATTATTCCGGTAAAATTGTCTGTAGCTTCCAATATAGTTTCTACTCCCTCACCTAAAATATATGTATCATTAGGCATAGTAAGCGTAGCACTAATTTTATACACACCTACAGGAAAAAAGATACATCTTCCAGCGTAATTATTTAAAGTTTCCTGAATTGCGCTGGTATCATCGGTAACACCGTCTCCTTTAGCACCTAATTCTTTTACATTAATGTAAGGGTATATTTTAGAATTTTCATTTTCAACCATCACATTGTATGTTTTATTAGAATCTTTAAGCGGAATTGTGTCATATAAAAAACCCTTAGTAGGCGTTTTATAGCGTACTGGATTTTTCGTATTAATGTTAAGTGTTTCACCATTAATATTTTTACTTTTAAAAGTTTCTGTAGCTGTATTATATGTTTCAGTAGATTCACCATCTACAACTTTGCTATAATTTCTGTTGTATCTTTCAGTAGATTCACCATCTACAACTTTGCTATAATTTCTGTTGTATCTTTCATTAGATTCACCACCTACATCTTTGTTATAATTTCCCTTGTAACTTTCCGTAGCGTTTCCGTCAACATTTTTTGTATAAGTGTCTCCAATATGTTTAGAGTATGTACCATCAAAATATTGCTTATCACTAATACCAGCAATTTCAATGTTATTTTTAAGGCCATCATCGGTTATAGGCGTTGTAGCATTTTCAACAATGGCTACAATATTATTATTATTACCACTAACAACAATACACTTGTCACAAGTGGCAACGCTTTTCACATTGAAATATCCGCCATCTGTTCCAATGTCTAAAACACAAATTCCACCAACAGCAGATAACTGATTGAACATCAGATTTTCAGCTTGAACATTAGCGTTTCCAGCAGTAAGTAAACACTTCTCAACAGCATTTCCAAATATAATATCACTAATCTGTAAATGTCCGCCCGATCCATAATAATTAACCAGCGTGTAACCGTCTTTAATGACCAGGTTAGTCATAAGCATATCAGTAGCTATAACAGCTACTACATTTACATCATTAACTTGAATACCGCTGTTACCGTCAAGTGTTAAATTTGCAATAGACAATCTAGCAACAGTTCCACTAATAAGCGGTTTTGTTGCTCCACCCTTTAACACAATCTTAGTGCTATATCTGTCAAAACCAAACAGACTAACACCGTCTTTCATTGTAAGCGACTGTGTAAGATAAGAGCCATAAGGGAAGTATACAACTCCACCGTTATTACTTGCATAATCAATACAACCTTGAATAGCTTCTGTATCATCAGCAGAACCATCGCCAACAGCTGGTTTAATTCCCTTGGGTGGATATTTTACATTTAGAATGTAGTCTGCTAGTATATCTCTAACAACTTCACCAATAGCACCGCTGTTAATGTATTCTTTAATCATTTCTGCAATAAAATCTGGCAGGATATTATTGTTCTCTATAAGCTGGTTAAGCTGATAACAGAACTTGTCAAGCTGTTCTCCGTAGCTTAAAGCGTCGGAATAAACAGTAGGAAGCACAAGCCATTTTGCGCAACAAGCAGGTTTTACATTGTTCCATTCTAATCCCATAATATTATCCCCTTTCTTACCATAACCCAAAGAATAAATCTTCAAGTTCATTTACAACCATCATGTCAATGTTAATGAATGTAGACCTATATTCAGTTAAACGCTTACTGAAACTTTCACCACCGTTACTACCAATTACTTTCTCTAAATAATCTTCAGTATTGCTTAATATTGTGTCACTCGTACCGTCTAAAGACGAACTGTATTCGTTTTCATTTGTGCTTTCAACACTCCCATTTGTTTCTGTTTCATTGTTTCTAGTTGTTTCATTTGTTTGGTTAGAAGTATCACGTGAATAACCAACAAAATCGTTTGTAGCACTATCAATTGTGGCATTGGTTAGGTATTTACCAGCTTGTAAGTCTGTAATAGCCCCTTGTGGTGTATCAGAATACATATTAGTCCCGTTTCCGCTTGTTTTCTGATTTTGTGTGCCTTCTGCCATATTTGTTGCTGTGTGCCTATCACCACCATTTTCTCTAACGTTAGCATTATTATTTTGAGTGTTTTCAGTTCTATTATTCCCATCCCTGTTTTCTGAATTTTTTGTGTTTTTTGTGCCCGAACCTTCAACTTTTCTTTCTCTTGTTAATTCAACATCATACAAAGGGTTAAATTCAATAAGTTCACTTTTGTATAACTTATTATAGTAAGGCATTATTTCATTTAACTTTGTATTAAGTTTTAACTTCCAAAGTCCTACTGTTTCAAGTCCTATTTCTCTTGTGTAGTAATGCCTTAATATTTTTGTTTCAATAACGCTTCTGTAAGATTCGTCAAAAATAGGGAACTGAAAATCAAACACTTTGGGTAGGCATTTTTTTATTACTTGTTCAACATCTGAACACCCAACACTTTCAGATAAACCAGAAAATTGCTCACAAATGAACCTAACTTCTGTCGTGTATTTACTCATTATTTTCACCTCTGTTATCAACGTCAGTTTCGTTCACATATTCACCCATATCTTCGCTGGTAAAACTCTGAATATCTGCTCGATATTTAACATCAATATTAAGTCCGAACATTTCGTTGATTTTTTTACACGCCTGCTTACGCATTTCAAGCCGTGTATATCTGGAAGCTACAGTAGATCCCATATTTCGGCTAACTTCATCAGTAACCATACGTTCTTTTTTAATCATGCTTACATTACTAATACCCAAATATGTCATAGCTTCGTTCCAAATTTGGGTTTTTGTTTCATACACTTTATCAGCAACATAAGGTGCACCAGTTGTAAGGGCTACAACTTTTTTCATGTCAATGTCTTTTCCACCAAAGATAAAAGGCTCGTTTCCGTCATATTGTGCGTAAAGGTTTTTCATTGTAAGTCTCTGATTTTCGTCGCATAAAATCATAACAGGTGTTTTTTGTGCTTTTAAGTTAGTTACCATAGTTCTGTCGCACTCATACAGCTTATAAGCGAATAATTCAATATCACTTATGCAATTAGTGTGTAACATATTATTGAAAATAATAACAGAATTATTCTCGTCTAATTTCATGTTATAACCATTAACCGCATAAGCTGTTCTGATTTTAGGTATTCTATAAACATCAAGATTACCACCTATCATAGTCTGTAAAGCTAGATGTTTATCCAAAATATCGTCCTTAAAGAACACAGCCATACCGTCAGAGAACAATGTAAGTTCTAAAAATCTAGGATCAACACTATCTGGCAAACCACTCCACTCAAACATACTGATAGCTAATTCTGTAAGCCTGTTGTAATAATGAATGTAGGTTTTATCATTCAGATATTTAGCTTCCCAAGTTGTTTTGCTTCTCCTCTTAGCCATTAATTACCTCCTATACTATTGTCAAGAGAATAGTTTCCCACTTGACTACCATCTTTCCAAAAAGTTATACCATTGTTGTAGCATGATTTAATTTTAGCTAAATCATCTGCTGGAACACTACCTACTATATTAACATCTACAGTTTTTATATAATTCCAGTGAGGTCTAGCAGAAAAATTTGGTAATTTAACCCTATGGCTAGGATAACCGTACACGCTCCAATATTCATCAATAATTTTTGCGAATTGGTTTGTAATGTGCATATGCATAAATGCAAAATCTTTAAGGCCTAAAGCTGTCATGGCTGAATTACCCTGTGAGTTTTGTGCTTGCATAGGCAAAGTGGCGTGCTGTATAACTCCTGCTATAACCCCAGCTATTGCAGCTACACCTGCAACAGCTGCTATCGGTAATCCTGCTACAGTTAAAGCTGTACCACCAGCTGCAACAGTAGCCCCAGCCTTAGCAAAACCACCAGCAACGCCTGCACCTCCCCCTGCAAGTGAAACTAGCTGTGATACTCCGCTTTGAGCAAGCCAAGCCTTAAAACTATCCGTATTATAAGAACACTGCGGAAAACCGTCAAGAATCATCTTCTCATTATAGTTTGCCGGAACACCCTTATAATTTGTAGGATAAAGTACAATTTGTGGGTTACAAGACATATCTCCTGATAATCCAAAAGTGCAATTATCTGGGTCTGTAAAATATTCGTAAGGATAAGGCACTCCAACACCGTTCAAATTTGTTACATATAAAAAGTTGTATGGGTATGTGTATAACTTTTTATTTTTTGGTGTATAACCATCAATCTGTCCGGCAACTTTTTTCGCTTTATTCACATCAAAAATTTTAACAGGATCACCAATATTAGCCACCATGTTTTTAGGCATCATAAAAACAGAAACAATGCCAGACGATTTATTTGCATTTGTTGCTTCATTTATAAAGTTGTTTACATCTGCATAGTTTTCAAAAACATTGTAAAAAAGTCCAGAATAAATTCCGCTATACATTCCTCCAGCATTTTCGTCTAAATTTTTATCAAACGTAGCTGCTACCACAATACTTTTTTGGCCTAATAAATTTGTTCCGTCAAAATCATCTGAAATGTACTCACCTAATTCTAAATCATCTGGTATTAAATTATCCCCTACATTGTCTGTTGTGCTATGTTCTCTTTCAATAAAGCTAGGTCTAACAGTGTAATTAAAATACCATGATTGCATAACATCAAGTTCAAATGTGATGTTAGAAGCTTCATTATTAACATATTCAACGTTAGTAATAAAAGCGTAAAACCACTTGTTTCCAAATGACGTATTTTGAAACATGATGTAATTGCAATCATATAAATTATCGGCTAAAATACCTACCCGTAAAATTCTTTCTTTTCGTTGATAGGTATAATTAGTTAAGGAGTATTTAGACAGCCCGCTAAAATATGACGTTTGTTCTGGTGTGCTATTAAAGTGGATAGTGTGTTGATATGTGTTGTCTAAATTTACATTTCTTAAAATTTTAATCGTTGAATTTGGTGCAATATACATACAAAAAACTCCTTTATAATACGAGTTATCTACATTTTACCCTAGATAACTCGTATTAAATGATAATTAAGCCCCAGGTGTTTTTACTGTAGCTGTGCCCTTTTTTGCCGGGTTATATGTGCTAGTAGCTGTTACAGTAATGGTTGTGCTTGCAGGTGTTCCGGCTAATACCGTTACTTTACCACTGTTATCGACTATAGCTTTTGGATTGTCAACACTCCATGTCACACTTTTAGGCGCAAAATTGGATGTTTCTACGTTAGCTACTAACTGATACAGTAGAGTTGCTAGGTGTAACAGTAATAGTATTTACTGCCGGTTTTCCCGGGATAAACAAAGCGTTGTTTGCAAACGGGGAAACTGAAAAAGTTTTCCAAACATGATACCAATAATTCCAGTAAAGTCCTTCACCATTATACTGCTCAGTAAAGTTGTAGAAATTGTCAAAAATCATAAACCAATCTCTATCGACTAAGATAGCCGGAATCAAGTCAAGAGTGTTCAATTCATCTTCGCTGATTTCCTCATAAGTGCTGTCACCTGCAAACAGTTCACCTAATCTTGCCGTATCAAGTGAACCAAAGCTGTCAACTAAAACACGCCTACCCGAAAATTCTGCCTTATCCATATTGAACGCTGACGCTAAAACTTCAACATCCATAGTTGCATCAAAGTTAGAATTGATAAGCATATACTGTTCACTCTTATTCGTGAACGTTGCTACGCCGGCTAAGTTGTAATCTGTTGAAAGGAATGTGTACTTATTAGAAATTCCCTTGATCGCAGATACAATAGACTTCATGTTTGCAGTTTCAACAGCAGGTATTTCTACCGGATACATATGCCCATCAAGAATATGTCTTGCCAGCATATACTTCATTGTCTGAAACTCGTCATAGTTAGCACCCGTGTACATGGCATCCACAATTTTAGCAATAAGGTCACTAATGCCCTGCCAGCTAAGAAAAGCCTGTCTAAGTTGGTCATTGCTGATAGTTGCCTTATAATATTTCTGGTAGTTCATAATGTGGAAAGCTGCTTTTACATCTGGAATCTCACGTTTAAACACATTGTTTTCGGCGACAGCCGGGTCAAACTGAAAAGGTTTTGCAATGTTTACAAAAATTTCTTCAACAGATTCCCCGTATTCAAGTAAACCTTTTTTGAAAAATGACCATGGGTTATCATACATTTTAGACGTAATCAATACACGGCCGATTCTATTTACAAGTGCAGATAAAAATTCATTCTGTAAAGCTGGGTAATCCATAATGATAGCCCCAATCTGCCTAATGCTGTCTGCGTCAGCAGTAGCCTTAGGTATATACTCTCTGTAGTTCTGCGTTGCGTTGTTTCTGATTGCGTTTAAAATGTCTACGCTTGAATTTGATAATGTTTTGATTTTGGGTACAGTAGCCATTGTTTAGCCCTCTCTTTCTGTGAATAATTCGTCAAAAGTTCTTGGTTCACTGTCATCCTTAATTTGTTCTTCCTGTTCATTTTTAATATCTTCACCAGTTTTTCCGGAAAAACGTTCAATGTATTTTCTTCTCCAAGTAGCATCTAATTCGTCATACTTATTCTTCCAGTCAGTTTTGTCAGCTACTCTTGTTTCGTAGTCCTCCATTGTATCTGCAATATTCTCTAACAGTGAAATACTTTCATCGGAAGTATCTTCACCGATTCTAGACCTAATAGCTTCTAAAATTTCCTCTCTAGTTCTAACAGCCATAATTTTACAACTCCTTCCACTTTGTGGTATCAAACAGTTCAGAAAGTCTCATGCTCATAGGGTGGTTTGGTGATAACATAACCACACCATTATGAACCATAACAGTGAATCCGCTAATGTGCTGATAAGTTCCATCTTTGAACGGCATATTCTACAACCTCCTTTTTAAGTATAGCCATATAGGCATTTTTGAACTCCACTCACCACCATTTTGTGGTGGATTTTCTGGTGGAACATAAGAATTTGTGTACCACTCATACCAATATCTAGCGTTACGCTGTCTATCTGGCTGATTTCTGTTAGCCGGTCTTTCAAAATTGTTCAAAAAGACGTATGCAAGATATTCTGGGTCTTTTGTACTTGCTTTAAATTCATTGAACGTTTCTGGATAATCACTTGTTGGTATCCATTGCCCTGTAGGAACGGTTTGATTTATTAACCAATCAAGCTGACCATAACCATCATCATGATCATACCCATTAACATCAGCCCAATTAGTATAATTTGTTGATGGTGTCCACTGGAACAGACCAAAACCTAATGCTGGGTTAGGTGTTAAATTTTGCCAAATACCGGGATTTATAGAAGATTCTCCCAGCGTATAAATCCCACCAGTATTACCTAGTAAACCGCAAATACTTTCTACTGTGAATCCATTTTTTAACAATTCATTGAAAATAATTGTTGCGTTATTCTGCATTTCACCAATGGTAAGCCAGCGGTTCCCTTTTATCCATTCATTTGTTGCACCGTTTTCCCATCTCCATAACTCTAACCAATTATCTCTGCTATCGTTAGCGTTTATCGAAACCTGTTCCGGCAACGGTGCTTTTGCTGTGTGCGCTCCCATTGTTCTAGTTGAATCGAACGCCATTTCTGTATGACCAGTTCTCAGCAGTATATCACCCGGCAACCATGGATCGCTAGGACTGTGTTTTTTGAAACCTAGAAGCCTTAAACAAGCTGATTGTGTGCCAGTCCAAAACGGATAAGAACTACCACCGTTAGCAGCTTTAACGTCAAACCCTCCTGCTAGTAAGGAATACCATATAAATGATGAACAATCGTAGTAAGTAATTCCTTTTACAGTCTGCTGGTTTCTGTATTCCTGCGAATAACCAACGTTTTCATTAGCACACGTTTCAACCGCCCAGTTATAGGCTTGCTGTATAGACGGCATAATCAACCTCCGTATTTATTGATGATAGGTAGTAGCTCATTTACACATGATTGTACGACATTTGGATTGTAACCTGCTTTATTTAATCTGTTCTTTCTTTCTTCCCCATTGCCGAACAAACCTGCTATTACTAAAAGAGCTACAGATACAGTCTGTGGTAAATTTATAGCGTGTACGTCCATTTAATTACTCCTTCCCAATTTTGTCCGATAGCTTGGTTATTGCTACAGTGTTGTTGTTAAGAGCCTCACTTAGTTTGTCCATTTCTGCTCTATGTTGTTCGTCTGATTTTACCATTCTCCAGAACAAAGCACCACACATTACAATGGGAAAACCTAAGCTACCTACAATCTGAATAATAGAGTTAGCATCCATGTTAAAATCTCCTTTCTTTTTATAATTATAACATTTTACTTGTAAAAAGTCAATATTTATGATATAATAAATTAAGAAAGGAGTGTTTTCTTTGAGCGGGGCATATTATGACGGAACAAAAATTCTTAGTATGTTAGACATAAATGGTAACAAACCAGAACTATATCTTGTAACAAGTAATCGTTCTGGCGGAAAGACCACATATTTTGGTAGGTTATGTGTAAACAGATTCAGAGAAAAAGGTGAAAAATTTGCACTTATTTATAGGTATAACTATGAATTAGATGATTGCGCTGAAAAATTCTTTAAGGATTTATCTACATTATTTTTTAATGGTAGTATAATGACAAGCAAAAGGCGTGCTTCTGGTATTTTCCATGAATTGTATATAGATGATGAACCATGCGGGTACGCTATTTCATTAAATAGTGCAGACCAATTAAAGAAATATTCTCACTTATTTAGTGACGTTGAAAGAATGATATTTGACGAGTTTCAAAGTGAAACAAATCATTATTGTTCTGATGAAATAAGAAAGTTCATATCTATACACACAAGTGTTGCTAGAGGTCAAGGAAAACAAAGTAGATATGTCCCTGTTTTTATGCTTAGTAATCCTGTTTCAATCATTAACCCTTATTTCGTTGAACTAGGTATAAGTGAACGTTTAAAAGATGACACTAAATTTTTAAGAGGGGACGGATTTATTCTTGAACAAGGTTTTATTGAAACAGCCAGCAAAGCACAAAAAGATAGTGGGTTCAATAAAGCGTTTTCTAAAAACAGCTATGTTGCTTATAGTAGCGAATGTGTTTATCTTAATGATAACAAAGCTTTTATTGAAAAACCAAAAGGCGTTGGAAGATATTTATGTACTATTAAGTACAACGGAGTTGACTATGGTGTGCGTGAATATGCTGATTCAGGTGTTATTTACATTGATGATAGAAGTGATAATACATTTAGGCTTAAAATAACTGTGACAACGGAAGATCATGAAATTAACTATGTTATGTTAAAAAGAAATGACGCTTTTCTTGCCACTCTTAGATTTTATTTTGAAAAAGGGTGTTTCCGTTTTAAAGATTTAAGGTGCAAAGAAGCATTACTAAAAAGTTTGAGTTATTAAGGTATCTGCTTTTGCTATACTTAATGTGACATTGTGGAGCGCACAGGTGGGATATACTGCCACAATTCATGTCGGTTTAGCGTACCGCATTAAGTACCCAAAAGTTACAGATATAAAGAGAAGGCTTACAGAATATTCTGTAAGCCTTCTCGTTTACCTCATTTTGTATGGTGTTTCAACAAGTAGTATACCACCTCTTATTCTTTTTGGTCTTAATTTTCCGGGAACGCTTAACCCTATCGTAAAATCTTCTAGTTTTCGTTTCGTCTTTAGAAATTCACGTTCTTCATCTGTATATGTTGAATCACTTTCTTTTGGAACAAAACCTTTCATAGAAAGTTCAAAAAGATTTTTACATTTCTTAGGCATACCAGCACATTTTATGTTATAATATGGGTTATCAATGTCTTTCAAATCTTCTTGAATAACGTGCTCTATATATGTTTTTTGTCTTGTAAATATGGCAATATCCCAACAACTTTCTGGTTTCCAGCAACAGAAATTTTTATCATGTATTTTAACACCACTAACTTCATGCCAAGCTATGTTACAATGTATGCTATCTGTATCCGCATAAATAAATCCGGGTTTATCTTTACCAAAATAATTCATTTGTGCAGCCCTTATTGTAAAATTTCTAGCATAACTGGTTATAGCTGATCCTACTGGTATATAACCGGGTTTTTTACCGTTTTCTATGCAAGGCATAAAACCTATAGATTTATCGTCTTTCAAGTAAGCTACTTTGAATGAACTATCTGTGCTACTTGCCATCTTACCATATAGATTATTAAGAAACAATTTTGCTAACTCTCTTAACGCCCCTTTGTTATTCATTTTCATTGTTTTGTATTTCTCCATGTATGAATCAAATAACCCAATTTCAGCAAAAAACCAACAACCATCTAATATTTCAAAGTCTACCAGTTCATAATGGTCTTTTAATAACTCGAAATCTGTCATTGTTAAAACCATTTCTACTCTGGTGGATTTAACATTCCCGTCAATTCCTATGTAATACGGTGAATATGTATTAGTTTCTTTATTATATACGTCTGATGTTTCTAAGCACTCTGTACCTTTGTATAAATGTGATGATTTAATTTGTATGAAAGGCAACATATTTTTTTTGATGTAAAACCTTGTCTTTACTCTAACAAAATAATATCTGTGTGGTTTTAATGCTTCATCTGGAATTATATTGCCTTGCCACATATGCGGTATTCCTACTGGGTAATAATTTCCGCTTTCACTTGCCATCATTGACGGATAAAGTGAATTTACATCAAATGTACACCCATTTTTATATATTGTGTTCTCTTTTCCCTTTACTAAGTAGCACCATCCGCCCCTATATGATTTTCTTATATATTCACCTACGTTGTCATACCCATGCTTTAACTTATCTATACTAATATCGTATAGATTTGGAAAAAACATTTCATAATCTTCTTTACCAACAGACTTCTTATATTCATTTAAACAGCATGATCCTATTGTTAAATCTGTGTGCCCTTCATTGAACATTATTTCAAGAGCTTCTTTTACTACTAGAACGTCATTGGCTATGTATTCCTTTTCTTTTTCAGTTATTTCACATCCTGCGAACCTAAAACCTGTGTATTCCATATCTAGTTTTTTGTGTTTTGTTCCGAAACTCTCACCTATTCTTTTTACGCTAAAAGGTAATAACTTTAAACTGTCTCTTATCTCAATAAAACGTCCTCCAACTTTTATTACTATGGTGTACCATTGACCTCTATCCGATACACTGTATTTGAATGTGTTATTTGTCATTTCCTTTTCTTGTAACCATCTTATTTTGAACGGATTTTCAGCGTCTAAAGATTCACTGGCTTGTTTGAAACCTAAGTCAACCATTAAATATGAGATCCAAAACGCCCCATCAAATTTTAGGTTGTGGTAGTAAACAACTATATTTTCCTTTAGTGATTTAAAATATTCAAATTGTTCTCCAATAGAATGAAATATTTTTACATCCTCTGTGAACAATTCAACACTTGCACTAGCCCATACTTCTGTGTTTACCTGTCCCTTATATACTGTGGTTTCAAAATCCCCCATGAAATACCTGTATTTTTTGGTTTTCATTTAGTCTGGCATTTCCCAATCTTCTTCATATTCCAGGGCATCCATTATGTCCATTTTATTACCGGTAGACGCTCCCGGCAAAAAGTCCATAATTTCTGTTAGCCTGTCCAAAAGCAAATCTTCACGATAAGCAATAGAATAGTCAATGCCTAAACCCTGTGAAGCAGCGTTTTCTAGCATTTCAGCAACATCTTCTTTTGAATAATCTCTAAGTAATCTGTCAAGCCATTCAGTTACAATAGGATACGCTATTTCAGGAAACTGCGTCATTTCAGCTCTAAAATTGCTTATAATAATGTCTGCCATATCTGGAAAATCGTTGTAGTTATATTCATAATCTTCACTTTCTCCCCTGTCGGCGTTATATCTTTTTTCTTTTTTAGCTTTTCTTGTTTTTGCTGCTTTTTTAGCAGATTCACTTTTTTCCTGTTTTCTTGCTAATTCACCTGGGATCAGTTCACCTGTTTCAAAGTCTAGTTTTTCAGATTTCGCATAAATTTCTTTTGTGGTTATTTTCTTTAATCTTTCAACAGATTTTGTTGTTACCCTTTTAGGTTGTTTTGGCAGTATATTTTCTGGTACTATGTATCCGCGTTTTTCGGCTCTCCTTATCGCCTGTTTTAACCGCTTTACTTGTTTTTTGTATTCTATTTGTAGTTGTGTAGATTTTTTAGCCATAGTTTACACCTTTCTAAAAAAGAAGGAAGCCCCTGCCCACCTTGATAGTGGGGGGGCTTCTTGTTTAGCAAATTGTGCAAGTAAGAAACTGTTTTCCTTTGTAGTTGTTGCTTTCTCGCTTGTATACCGCAATAGACCAAGGTTCGTTTTCTTCATACATTTCATCCCAAATTTCTTTAAAAGATGAGAAGAACGGCTGTGATCCAGTTATATACCTCTGCCCTTCCTTGTCGATAATGATGTACTTTTCATAATCAACGTTGTCGGACTTATCGTTGTGAACAGATGCCACAACGTAACCCTCTACATCAATAAGTAAACGAGGGGATTCCGGTGTTACGGCTGAGTCAAGCTGAATTGCATCGTCAAAATTCTTAAATGCGATACGCTCTCTCGCTGTGAGTTCCTTACTTGAATCAATAATTTTTACGTCATATCCTGTCATTGTTTATTCTCCTTTATGGTTTAATTTTTACTGATTTTCCTGTTCCTCTTTTTTACCTCTAGGTGGTAAAACCTCTGCCAACTCGATAAACTTCTGTTCTGTCATGCCGTAGAGGGTTTCGACTTCCTCAGTGGCTACAACATGAACAGCTTTTTCAGTATCAGAATTGACAACTTTTTCCACTGCTTTCATCAGAGACTTACTGTCCTTAAATGTGCCCGACAGTGTAACGTCTTTGTTGAATGGTTCTGCTGCCTCAATGTTGAGACAAAGAACATTTACCTTTGTTGCTACGATAGTTCTTGTTACCATTGGTACTCTTGCCATAATTTTTTCTCCTTTCATGGCTGTTAATGTTTTTTAGTTTCCTAGTGCTATTGCACTAATGCTAGGGTAAGGAATTGAACCCTACCTACACCTATCTAGCATATGTCTATCTGTTATAACTAATGACACAACTGATAGTATATTTTCATGAACAAGTTGTTCCATATGCTCAAAGCTATATGTGTACGGCGAATTTACCTCAACCATTAACACGTTGTCCCTATTTGCGTATGTGTATCTATTAGCTACGTGTGTTTTATCCCATTCACAGGTATAAATAAGCTGTTCAAACATTTCTTTTAACAAAATTTACACCACCTTGTTAATTTGTTTGGGCGGGTGGTAAGCCCGCCCTCTGTACTATGGCTAACGTATCTGTTTCTTAACTACAATTATATTATAGTGAAGAAATATGAATAAATTATGAACAAATTGTAAATATTATTTAAAGAATTTTTCTTTTATATGTTGTGTGTAAAAATACATTATTTCCCTATATATGTGCTCACTGGATAAGCCGTTGGATATTTCAAACTGGGTGTATTTTTGTGTGTATCTAAAAATATCCCCGTTGTTTATAATGTCACATATTATTGTTGCACCTGTAGCATGACATTCAATCTTTCCTCGTACAGACCTTGACAGTTTTGATTTTACGTTTTTCGCTATTATATTTAACATTATTTTTTCTCCTTTATTTTTATTAGTGTGTTACCGCTTATCTTGGAGGCAACACTTTTGCGTATTTCATGAAATCTTGTTCTGTCATTCCGTATAAAGTTTCTTCTTCTTTTATGTTTTTGATTGCAACAGCTTTCCACATTTCTCCACACTCATTTTCTAGCATTACTTGTGCGTTATTAAGCATAGTTTTTTCATCTTTCACCATGTTTTGAGTGAGCACAAAAGTTTTTGTGCCTGTTTCTGCCGTATTAATGTTGATAACTAAAACGTCTACCATTGTAGTAATAACTGTCCTTGTAACCATTCTTTCTCTTGCCATAACTATTTCTCCTTTTATTTAATTATAATCTAGCACAGGTGTGCTGAATGGTAGTGGTGGAGTTGAACCACCGTTCCCGGTCTACCTTGTTTTATATAATTCATTTCTTGTTTGCGTGATATAGAATGAATAGCGTTCACCGTTTATAGTTATTCTTCCGTTGATTGAAAATCTAAAACAGTTTCTACTACATATTCCAATATAGTCATAAACACCGTCCTCACTATTTGATTTGAACCACGAACGCCAACTTTTCCATATTCCTTTCTTTATTTCAGACGGTTTATCATATGCGTCTATTATATCCCAATAATACACTTGTGGTGTGTATTCCTTTTCATATACTGTGAACGAAATACCGTCAATATAAATTTTATTTAACTCTTTACTCATTTTTATTTCCTCCCTTTCTTTATTTTGCATAAAATTCAGCGTTGGACTTAATTCTGTTATTCCATGCGCTTATTATTCTATCCTCATACCATTTTCCTATTATAATTTTACCACTAGGATACACAACCTTTACAGTTGAGTTATCTCCCATTTCATTTAATACTCTAATTTTCTTATACATTTGCTTCTTTATCCTTTCTTGTTTGTACCTTTATTATATCATTGTTTGTTAAGTTTGTCAATAACTTTTTGCACTTATTTTTAGTTTTCTTTTGCTTTCAGATCCTGCTCATCAAATGCTTCGCTGATCGGTGCTCCCGGCGCAACCATAGGCCATACCTTATCATCACAGTCGATCATACAATCGATCAGAACCGGTTTCCCACATGTCAATGCTTTCGCAAAGCACTCTTTAAACTCCTCCTGTGTTGTAGCTCGAAGTCCTACTGCTCCCATCGCTTCTGCAAGCTTCACATA
>ENA-OPBN01000988-OPBN01000988.1-human-gut-metagenome-genome-assembly--contig:-NODE-988-length-15349-cov-2.557081_pt1 | contig 15349 bp, 8 predicted proteins | sample MGYA00241068_ERZ501452 | MGnify/ENA primary metagenome ERZ501452 (study PRJEB25962, sample SAMEA2042507) | human gut metagenome | biome: human gut; feature: human-associated habitat; material: faeces... | reverse complement strand
CCCGCAGATGTTCTCCGACCTGTCCGACTACATGATCTCCCAGGTCATTGGCTCCAACAACAACCACGTCGTGCCGAGCACCCAGCAGTCCTGGGCCGAGTACTACGACGCCGGTTCCCGTTGGACCGCTCGCAAGGGCCTCTACTGGGCTGCCGCCGAGGGCGGCCCCATCGAGACCGGCGAGCCCAAGCCGTTCGAGCCCAACACCATGGGCTATCGCTGCATGAAGTCCACCAAGGACATGGGCCCCGCTGCTGAGAAGTACACGGTCAAGATGGCCGGCTGCCACGGCTGCCCCGTGCGCTGCTACGCTCAGGTCCACGTGCCCTACGTGCAGGAGAAGACCGGCTACGAGTCCCAGGGCAACACCTGCGTCCCCGGCTTCCCGTTCTCTGCCTACATGCAGTCCTTCCTCAAGGCCGAGGGCATCTTCGAGGAGGACGGCAAGACGCTGTCCGACCTCTCCGTGAGCTACAACATGCTCATTTCCGCCACCGTCGACGACCTGGGTCTGTGGTGCAACTACGCTCAGCTCTACCGCGACCTGGCTTACACCTACTCCGCCGGCATCCTGGACAAGCACGTCCCGGCCGAGCAGATGGCCGAGTACAACTTCGACGCCATCATCCACGGCCAGGATCCCTCGAGCTTCGTCAAGATCCTGCTCGACATTGCCTCCAACGACGTTGAGAACAAGCCGATCTCCCTGCTCGGCCATGGTCCCATCGTGTGGGCCAAGGAGTGGGATTGCATGGATTGGTTCGACAACGCCAAGTCCGCGCTGATCAACTACCGCGGTTGGCCGGTCCACCACTCCATCGAGACCTTCGGTCAGGTCGGCGGTCTGTACAACATGATGTTCAACCGCGACGACATGATCCACTCCGCCGTCAACTTCCACGGCTGCGGTCTGCCGTATGAGCTCAAGGAAGAGATGGCTACCGAGATGTGGGGCAAGGGCGCCATCGACCCGGTCAAGGATTACACCGAGATGAACGAGGCCAAGGCCGAGTTCGCCTGGTGGAGCATCGTGACCGACGTCCTGCATGACTCCCTGGTCCTGTGCAACTGGGTGTGGCCGATGGCCATGGCCCCCGCCAAGGAGCGCAACTACCGCGGCGACCTCGACCTCGAGGCCAAGTTCTTCAAGGCCGTCACCGGCGAGGACGTGACCACCGACGACCTGTACAAGGCCGGCGAGCGCATCATGACCCTCCAGCGCGCCAACACGGTCCGCGGTATGAAGGACAAGGACGGCAACGTGGGTTGCAACGACCTGCGTGGCGTTCACGACGTCATCACCGAGTGGGTCTTCGAGAAGGATCCCGAGATCGAGCCCTTCACCCCCGGTACCGACAAGATGGAGCGTAAGGACTGGAAGAAGGCCCTTACCATGCTCTACAAGCGCTTCGGTTGGGACGAGAAGCTCGGCTGCCCGACCAAGGAGTGCCTGAAGGACCTCGGTATGGACGACGTCGCCGAGGACCTCGAGTCCCGCGGCCTGCTCACCGAGGGTGGCGTTGCCTTCGACAAGCGCACCCGCACTTACGATCACATTCTCGAGAAGTACTGCGGCGACAACCCGGCGCTGTCCGCTTAAGTCGCTTGAGGTAGAGGAGCAACTATGGCTGATGAGACCAAGGAGACGAACGTGGCCGAGACCGCGTCCGAGACTCCCAAGAAGAAGCGCGACTGGAAGGGCAAGCGTCTTCCCATCGTGATTGCCGCCGTCGTGGCCGTGACGGTTCTCGGTGTCGCCGGTTGGGCTTGGCGCGCCACCCCCGGCTACTGCGACGCCCTGTGCCACAGCACCATGGGCAAGTACTACGACACGTTCGAGAATCAGACTGATTCCCTGGCGTTCGCTCACAAGGGTGTTGTGAACGGCAAGTGCCTGGACTGCCATGAGAACACGCTTGGCACCTCCGTGCGCATGGCCCAGTCCCAGCTCACGGGCAACCACGAGACCCCGCTCGCCAAGGTGACCTACACCAACGAGTTCTGCCTGCAGAGCGGTTGCCACGCGGGTGCCGGCATCATGCCTGGTGCGAGCGAGTCCTCCACCAAGGATCTTGCCTTCGACCCGCACAGCGACTTCCACGGCGTGCAGCAGTGCAATTCCTGCCATCGCATGCATGACCAGAGCGTCTTTACCTGTGCTGGCTGCCACCAGGTCGGTGCCTGGGAGGGCGAGGGCGGCATCCCCGAGGGTTGGACCAAGCAGGATCTTGGTGACGGCCAGCAGGGCGCCGTGCCGGACGGCTGGACCACGCCGTTCCTGTTCGAAGCCGCCGAGTAATTTCGGCAGGCTGCGATTCGACAGGCTGCGATTCGACAGGCTGCGATTGAGCGCCAAGAAAGGGCGGGCCTTTGGGCTCGCCCTTTTTCTGTGCGGCGATTGCGGGTCGTGCGTCCCGGGCGAGGCAGCCCGCGTCGCAAGGCGATTGCGGTGCCGCATGGATGATTGTGGTGTTGCATGGATGATTGCGGTGCCGTATGGGCGGCTGCGGTGCCACACGGGGATTGCCTATGGATGTCTGCCGTTTGATTCACGTAAAAGGCGGACATCCATAGGCAATTTCGCAGCGGGCATAGGTATTGTCGCGGGGCTGGACGGGGATGGCGCATCCCCAAACTGCACATATGGGTATGGCATACTTTTCCAGCAGAAAGACCGATAGTGAGGGGTATGACCATGGCCAAGCTCGATTTCAAGCCGCGCGGCGTTTGCGCCCGCATGATCCACGTGGAGCTGTCCGATGACGGCCAAACCGTCGAGAGCGTTTCGTTTGAGGGCGGCTGCAACGGCAACCTCAAGGCGATTGGGCAAGCTGGTGGCCGGTCAGCCGGTCGACCGTGTCGTCGAGATGCTCGAGGGCAATACGTGCGGCCCGCGCAAGACCTCCTGTGCCGACCAAATGACCCGCGCCCTGCGCGAGGCTCAGGGGTTGGTTGCCGAGTAGCTGAAAGGCATGTTCGCCCGGTTGAGGCCCGTTGCCGTGTCGCCGGGCGTTGAAGATGGTTGCCTGGCAGCTTTACGGTGTGGCGCCGAACGGGCGCGGGTGCCGGGTTGCCGGAAGGTTGTCGGGGCGGCGGTGTCGGACGGGCACATCCAGGATTGAGCATTCGGTAGCGTATTGTATGGGGATCTTACATAATGAGCAGTAAACATCGCGAAAAGTTGAACCAGAGCCCTGCTGCCAGCCGTAAGGTCAGCGGCGGTTTCTCTCGCCGCTCTCTATTCAAGGGTGCGGCCGCGGCGACGGCGGCCCTCGGTGCCGTCTCGCTTGCGGGCTGCGGCTCGAAGGGGGATGAACAGCAGGTAAGCGGCGAGCCCCAGGTCATCACGGACGACTCTAAGATCGTGAACGTTACCGAGGAATTTAAGAGCGTCGACAATCCGATCGCCGTCCAGTCTGCCTGGGACATGCCCCTCGGCACGGTGCCGTTTCACTCTGAGGGTGCATGGGCCGCGCTGCTCGAGGCGCCCTCCAGCGCTCGTTCGGTAAACACGCTCGGTATCATCTCCCTGGCGTCGGGCGCGCGAACCACGCTGATTCCGCAACCCATCAAAGGCGGTGCATGCGGCTTCCATGACGTTCGATGCAGCGAGACGGTTTATGCGTGGATCGAGATGAACTACGCAGAGGCGTCGTGGGTGCTTCTCGCCCAGGAGCTGCAAAACGGCGCGCTTGCGGGCGAGGCGGTCGAGCTCGACCATGGCAACGCCGATTGGGAGCCCGCGCGTTTCACGGTGGCCGGCGGGCATGTCATATGGCAGAAGATGCCGTTTGCCAGCGGTTCCAAGCGTGCGGAGTTCTCTCATTGCTATAGCTGGGCGTTCGGCGATGCCAAGGCCAAGGACCTTTACGAGAGTCCGGGTCGCTTTGCCACATGGCCGCGCGTGAGCGGGGGGTACCTCACCATCGCGCCGCGTGTGAACACCGAGGAGGGCACGTTCTACGGGATAACCGCGCTCGACCTCGACGGCGGCAAAATGGTCGATCAGCTCGTCATGCCGCAAAACGTGAGCCCGTTTGAAGCCGTGTACATGAACGGGACGTTCGCGTTCTCTGTTGAGGCGAACTATGGGTACGGCGGAGGCTTGGGCACCATGGGTACGTTCATCGGTCGCGAGGGCGGTCCGTTCGTGTACCTGAGTCGCGAGCCCCTCGCCTGCGTTGCGGGGAAAGGCGGCCGCTACCTCATCAAGGCACGGTCGTCGCATTTCGTGGTGGACACCGAGGCAAAGACCTATGCGATCTTGCCTGCGCCCGACAAAGCCACCGACTATGGCGACTATCCCGCGAGCGAGGGCGAGACCGATCGTTTTGTGACGTTCGCAACGGTCCGCGGCGATAACGGCCTGCCCGCCGCCGTGCAGGTTAGGGTGTTCCCGCTGGCATAGTGCGGGACGCCGTACCAGATTCCGGGCGCTTGATTGAGCGTCCGGCATATTGGGCATACTCCATCTAAGATATGCGTCGCGCTTGTGCGTTAAAATGTAATGACGCTTGATCACGAGACGAGGAGGCCGCCCATGGCTTCAGCTGCACGTAAGATTTTGTTGCTTGAAGACGAGAAGGCCATTCGCGACGCGGTGGCCGCTTACCTCGAGCGCGAGGGTTACTGGGTCGTGGGCGTTGGCGACGGCCAGTCCGCTGTCGAGGAGTTCGAGAAGCATCAGTTCGACCTGATCGTTCTCGACCTCATGCTCCCCAAGCTTTCCGGCGAGCGCGTTTGCCGCGCCATTCGCGATACCTCGGATGTACCGATTATCATGCTCACCGCAAAGGGCGAGGTCGAGGATCGCATCATCGGCCTCGAGCTCGGCGCCGACGACTACCTCATCAAGCCGTTCTCCCCGCGTGAGCTCGTTGCTCGCGTGCGCGCGCTGTTCCGTCGCGCCCATCAGGCCGATGAGCCGCAGGTCGAGGTGCTCGACTTCGGCGATCTGGTGATCGATATCTCCGGCCACAAGATTCTGGTCGAGGGCAAAGAGGTCGACCTCACCGCCTCCGAGTTCAAGCTCCTCACCACGCTCGCCCGTCATCCGGGTCGCGTGTACAACCGTATGGAGCTGGTGGAGAAGGTCCTCGGTTACGACTTCGAGGGTTACGAGCGCACGATTGACAGTCACGTCAAGAACCTGCGCGCCAAGCTGGGCGACGATCCCAAGAAGCCCAAGTGGCTCTACACCGTCCACGGCGTGGGCTATCGTTTCGAGGCTCCCGCGCAGTCGGACAAGGCCGACAAGTAACACGTCTGCAGACGGGCGCCGCGAATGGTCGTGGCGCCCGTTTTTTCGTTTAACGGGTAGTCTCAAATGGGGACCGGTCTCAAATGGGGACAGGTACAATTTGAGGCGCTTCTGCCTTAATCGGGGGCGGGTGCGATTCGAGATGCGCCGAGTGTCGCAATTGGTGCCTGTCCCCATTTGAGACCCAACCACGAGGAGGGTGAGATGGCGCGTTTGGTCATCGGGCAAAAACACGGGTACGAGGGCGATCAGTCTTCGAGCCGCGCGAGTTGGAACACGCCCCATGCCACGCCGAGGGCGGGCATCAGCTACGGCGGCAGGATGGCGCTCTCCTTCGCCCTGACCTCGCTGGTGACGGTTATGATCTTGGCCTCCGTGGTCATGGTGGTCTGGGGCGGTGCGTTCTCGGACTACACCCGTGCGAACGTCGAGGAGATCGCGAACGTGGTGGCCGCCAAGATCGCCGAGACGCACCGGGCGGACGGTGGCTGGAAACGTGAGTCGCTCGCCGCCATTGCCGAGTCCAGCGCCCTGTCCGACGATATTGGCCTGCAGGTCATGGATGCCAACGGCAAGATCTTGTACGACGACACCCTGCCCGCGCGCCACGCCAAAGAGCACAGCCCCGTTTCCACGGCCCCCACGGATCCCGAGTCCGCTGTGACGGTCCCCATCATCGCGGCGGATGGCGTGCGCATCGGCGATGCCCGCCTATGGGTGCTCGGCAGCGACGCCTTGCTCACCAAGGCCGATACGGCGTTTCGCGAGCGCACCTTCAACGCCATGGGACTCGCGGCGTTCATCGCCATTTCCATATCGGTCATCGTGGGCTTCTTGGTGTCGCGCATGTTCACCAAGCCCGTGGGCACCATCACCGATACTGCCCGCCGCATCCGCGAGGGCGATCTTTCGGCCCGCACCAACATGCGCGGTGACGATGAGATAGACCAGCTCGGAGAGACCTTTGACGAGATGGCGGCCAACCTCGAGCGCGACCTCAAGCGCGAGCGCCGCCTCACCTCTGACGTGGCGCACGAGCTGCGCACCCCGCTCATGGCCATGCAAGCAACGGTGGAGGCCATGCAAGATGGCGTGTACCCCACCGATGCCGAGCATCTCGAGACCGTCGCCTCCGAGACACGCCGCCTGGCGCGATTGGTGCAGCAGACGCTCGACCTTTCCCGCCAGGAGAACCACGCCGCGCCGCTGCGCCTGGATCAGGTCGACATCGTCCAGCTCACGCGCACCATCGTTAACAACCAGCACCAGCTCTTCCACAACAAGGGCCTGCACCTGCGCTTTGCCGATGAGATGCAGGGCCGCTCCGCGGTGATCACCTGCGATGCGGACATGATTACGCAGTGTGTCATCAACCTCATGAGCAACGCGATGCGCTATACGCCCGAGGACGGTTGGGTCGTGGTGTCGGTCTATGGGGATCGAAAGCACGTGATGGTCTCGGTCTCCGACACGGGCATCGGCATCGCCAAAGACGACCTGGCACGCATTTTCGGCCGCTTTTGGCGCGCCGATGCGAGCCGCGCCCGCGAGGCCGGCGGCCTGGGCGTGGGCCTGGCGGTGACGAAGACGATCGTGGAGCGCCATCACGGCTTCATCGCCGTCGAGTCCGAGCTCGAAAAGGGCACTACGTTTACGTTACATCTTCCGCGCGAGCAGGAAGAGGAGAAACAGTCTTCTACAATGAGGTGCTAGTCGCGCACGATGGCGGGGAGCGAGGAGTTCAGCGCCATCCGCACGGCGCAACGGCTGGCGCCGGGTGGCCCCGGCGTCGTATCACAGCGTTAAGGAGAGGGCGTTTATGACAGCAATGGAGCTTCGGCCAGATTCCCAGGGTAAGGTTCGCGACATCTACGATGCGGGCGATTCGTTGCTCATGGTCGCTTCGGACCGCATTTCGGCATTCGATTACATCCTGCCCGACGAGATCCCCTATAAAGGGGAGGTTCTGAGCCGCATTTCGGCATTCTGGTTCGAGAAGCTCGCCGATGTCGTGCCGAATCATCTGGTGTCCATGGATCCGCGCGACTTTCCCGCGGAGTTCTTGCCCTATGAGGAGTATCTTTCCGGTCGCGCGATGCTGGTGCGCAAAGCCGAACCCATCAAGATCGAGTGCGTGGTCCGCGGTTATCTCACCGGGTCGATCAAGGAAGCGTATGATGCGACGGGGGAGGTCAACGGCATTGCGCTGCCGGCCGGCCTGGTCGAGGCCTCACCGCTGCCCGAGCCCTTGTTCACCCCGTCTACCAAAGCCGACGTGGGGGATCATGATGAGAACATCTCCTATGAGAGGTGTGTCGAGCTCATCGGCGAGGACTTGGCAAGCCAGATTCGAGATCTGTCGATCAGCCTGTACACGGAGGCCTCGAGCTATGCCCGAACGAGAGGCATCATCATCGCGGACACCAAGTTCGAATTCGGCATCATCGATGGCCGTGTCACGCTGATCGACGAGTGCCTCACCCCCGATTCCAGTCGATTCTGGGATGCCGCCTCCTATGAGGAGGGCAAGGTTCAGCCTGGCTATGATAAGCAGTACGTGCGCGATTGGCTCAAGGGCAATTGGGATTTCACGGGCGAGCCGCCGCGCCTGCCGTCTGAGGTTATTGAGAGAACATCGGCACGGTATCGCGATGCATATGAGATTATTACTGGCAGCACATTTTTGCCCATGGCATCCAAGAAGGAGCGATTGAGTGAGTACCAGAAGCGCAAACAACAAGCGTAATCAGGAGAAATTGCAGGGCACGTCCGGCTCCGGCATGGCCCGCAAGTCGACCTCTTCCGCCAAGCCCGCCCGTCCCGCGGGCGGTTCGGTCCGCGTGGTCCCGGCAACCGCCAAGGCCAAGCGCGCCGCCGCCGAGCGCGGCGAGGACCTCTCCAACCTGTCCAAGGAGGAGAAGAAGGCCCGCAAGGCCGAGCTGCGCCGTGAGGAGGACCGCATTTACACCGCGTCCAGCCAGCTCATGAAGGAGGACGAGGATTATCTGCGGTATCGCCGCATCTGGTGGGTCCTGCTTGTCATCGGCATCCTGGCGCTTATCGGCACCTGGGTGCTGCTGGCCGTTCTCGGCCAGGACGGCATGGCCGACAAGGGCGCCCAGACCGCGCAGTTTGCCCTGATCGTGGCCGCCTACGCTGCGATCATCGTCGCCTTTATCTTCGACTTCATCAAGATTCGTCCGATCCGCAACGCCTGCCGCGATAAGGCCGCTGGCATGACCGCCGCCAAGCTCGACGACGTCATTGCCCGCTCCATGGCGCCCAAGGACAAGAAGCAGGGCAAGTAGCATATGTTCAAGGCCGAACTTACCGTGGAGGATGCCCGCGCCGGCATGCTCAAACTGCAGCCCAAGATCGAGCGTTATGCCGACCTGATCGTTCGCAAGGGCGTGAACGTCGAGGCGGGGCAGGAGGTTGTCATCCAGGCTCCGGTCGAGGTTGCGCCGTTCGTGCGTACGCTGGTGGCACGTGCGTATGCCGCCGGCGCCGGCCACGTGACTGTGATTTGGAGCGACGACGAGATCACGCGTTTGACGTATGAGAACGTCGAGGCTTCCTGGTTCGAAACGGTTCCTTCCTGGCAGCGCGAGCAGCTCGATTCGCTTGCCGAGGGCGGTGCGTGCTTCATCTTTGTCGAGGGTGCGGACCCCGAGGCCCTCAAGGGCATCGATCCGGCCAAGCCCGCGGCTGCCTCCAAGGCGCGCAACACCCAGTGCAAGGCATATCGCCGTGGCATGGATTTCAACATCAACCCGTGGTGCATCGCTGGCGCGCCGGTGGTCGCTTGGGCCCGCCGTGTGTATCCGGGCGTTGAGGACGAGGTCGCCGTGTACCGTCTGTGGTGCGCGATCCTCTCCGTTGCCCGCGCGGACGGCGATGATCCCGAGTCCGCATGGGAGCTGCACGACGCCACGTTCGAGAAGAACTTGCGTCTGTTGAACGACCGTCACTTCGATCGTTTGCATTACACCTCGGCCAACGGCACCGACCTGTGGGTTGGTATGACCGACCGCCATGTGTGGGAGGGCGGCTCGAGCGTGACGCCCGAGGGGCGCGAGTTCTCGCCGAACATCCCCACGGAGGAGGTGTTTACCTCGCCGGATTGCGACCGTGCGGACGGCATCGTGTATTCGGCCCTGCCGCTCGTGCGCCACGGCAACAAGATCGACCGCTTCTGGCTGCGTTTTGAGAGCGGCAGCGTTGTGGAGTTCGATGCCGAAGTTGGCCGCGATACGCTTGAGAGCATTCTTGAGACTGACGAGGGCGCGCGTCGCCTGGGTGAGGTTGCGCTTATCTCGAAGAACACGCCGATCCGCGAGACGGGCATTCTGTTCTACGACACGCTGTACGACGAGAACGCGAGTTGTCACCTGGCGCTTGGATCCGCTTTTCCCGAGTGCTACGAGGGTGGCTGCGACCTGTCTGCCGAGGAGTTGCGTCGCCGCGGCCTGAACAAGAGCGCCGCGCACGTCGACTTCATGATCGGTGCCGACGACCTGGATATTACGGGTATCACGGTTGATGGCGAAGAGGTTCCGATCTTCGTGAACGGTCAGTGGACCTGGGAATAGGTTTTTGGCCGCCGATGAGAGTCGGCGGCCTTTTTTATGCGAGGTTCAGCTGCGTGAGATGCGGACTGGACGCGTTGCCCGGCGGATTTGGCCGGGGCTGGGGCTTTTGGCGGGCCTGTCTTGCGGGATGATTTGGGTCGGCTGTAACGAAGTTGAGGTTTTTCGTATTAAAAACCGGTTGTGCCGAGTAGATGCGTATGAGGCAGCGCTTAAAGCGCAGGTCGCAAGATGGTCGAAAACTTGCCTACTCGATGAATCACAATATGAGTACGAAAAACCTCATCCACTTGCAGGCCGGCGGCCGCACTGGCCCCCTTTTTGCTACGGGACCGTATCCTTTTCGGGCCCCGCTGGGAAACGCTGCGTATTTGCTCAGCTTCGCACCCCTAACGGGGTTCGAACCCATGCTCGTAAAACAAAAACGCGAGGGGCATATGGCTCCTCGCGTTCGTGTTGAAGGGTGGGTCATCAGGGGTTCGAACCCTGGGCCTTGGGATTAAAAGTCCCCTGCTCTGCCAGCTGAGCTAATGACCCGCGTGCTGCATTGTACCACGGCTTGGCCGCGAGGGCATGTTGATGGGCGGTCGCTCGTCTTCCAGCGGCAATAGTAGCGACAGGCAGCGTTTAGTTCTAAATGACGCAAAAAGCATAGTAAATAATACCAGTAAGTAATTCAGTAGCAGATAGGCCCTGTTTACTGGTATTTAGATAGTGATACATGTCCTCTGGTTGCAACCACTTGCCGACAATTGCCTACCGTTTGTCTTGGAAGGCGGCAACGGTGTGTTCAATCCCATATCTCTACATACATAATTACTAAATCTTTAATGGGGGTTCCATGCCAAGAGGTATGGAACATGCGAGTCCTAAATGCTCGCGACGCAACATGAAAGGAGATATATGAGTAGGCCATGGCTAAAACGCTGCGCAATTGGCGCGATGACCGTTGTTATGACCGTGTCGTCGCTGCCGATGGCCGCCTTTGCTGACCCCAATGGATACAACGGGGGGGAATGCATTCGCGAATGTGAATGGTGAGCAGGTCACCATTGGCAACGATGCAATCACCCGTACCTTCTCGATCGCCGGCGAAAAGCTGAAGACTATCGAGATTGACAATAAGCGTGCTAACACCAACCTGACTCCTGGCGCTGATAGCGAAGAGTTCATTATTAAGCGCACCAAGAAGGAAAACAACGTCGAGCCCGTACAGGAGCCGATTTCCACTGAGGGTTGGACCGTTTCGACGGACTCCGAGGAGACTGAACTCGAGACGCCCAATCAGGGATATGCCAGGCACTTGATTGACAACAACAACCAGACGATTTGGCATTCCGACTACAAAGAGGGTGGCGTAGCGGTAGGGAATCTCCCCCATCACGTCGACTTCGAATTCGGTAAAGAGATTGCCTTCCAAAGCTTTGCCTACGATCCCCGCGACAACGGTGGCAATCCTACTGCGGCCAATGGCAATATTAGTGGGTACGAGCTGCTCGTGAACAATGACGAGGCTGCCCCCGCAGAAGATGCTGCCGACGCATGGACGAGCGTGAGCACGGGTGAATTCGACTACAGTGGCAACAAGGGCGAGGCCATTCATGTGAACCTCGATGCACCTCAGGTCGCTCGCCGCGTGCGTTTGGTCGCCAAGAGCAGCTGCAATGGCAAGCAGCTCTGCGGCGGTGAGGAGTTTGATCTCTACGCTGAGAAGTGGGTTGAGCCCGTTAAGTCCGATATGTTCCTCAAGTCGAGCGAGCTCGAGCTTGAAGGCGATCCGGTGGTTTCTGATACTTCCGCCACCATCAACAAGCAGCAGAAGGCCGGCAAGAAGCTGTCCTTCAAGTTCAAGCCTGTTGAGTTCAACGGTGCGACCTATACCGTCACCGAGAACATCGTGGCTTACAACGGCGATCACTACATGCGTAAGTATCTGGAAATCTCTGTTCCGGATGCGGATAAGCTCAGGGCAGAAATTGACTACATTGACCTCGAGTCGCTTGATGTGACCGGCGCCGAGGGCCAGTGGACTATTCCGACCAACCAGGGCGGTATTGTCGGCCAGCCTCCCGCCCGAGCGATTCTCGGACAGCCCTTCTACGCCGACGGCATGTTCTTCGGCTGTGAGTTTCCGGCTGCCAATACGCAGATCGTCGACGAACAGGGGAAGCAGATCGGTCGCCCGCGTTACTACACCGGTAAGACCATGGATCGCCTTGCGGTGGACAATCAGGCCGCTCGCGCAGATGACGGATCAATTCATTACATGACGTGGCCCACGGTTACGGGAGCGGCGGCTGGCAAGGATTACCGTGTTGTGCAGGCGGATTTCTTCGACTACATCGATGACATTTCGGTACCTTCCGAGTTCCGCGTGCAGTATAACTCGTGGTACGACAATGAGAAGAACATCACCGAGGGAAATGTTATCGAGGCCTTCGCCGATATCGATAAGCAATTCGCCAACTCTGAGCTGGCGCCGCTCGACACCTATGCAGTCGACGATGGCTGGACTGATTATGGAGCGCCAAAGGGATTTTGGACGTTCAACGGCAAGTTCCCCGATGAATTCAACCCGATTGCGAATCTTGTTCAAAACTTCGGGTCTGACCTCGGCGTCTGGATCGGGCCTCGCGGAGGTTATGGCACGGAGGGCCCGATTGCCAATTCCCTCCAAAATCAGGGATTGGGTATGGTGGCCGGTGGCTCGATTGACGTCGCCGACCGCACGTATCTTGAGAACTACGCCAAGCTCGTTTGCGATTTCCAGGATAAGTGGCATGTGAATTATTGGAAGTGGGACGGTTTCGCAGATGAGAACCAGTATAACCACTTCGGCGCCGGGGTTGATGGCGTGCCGGGCCACTCGGGCAATGACAAGATCAAGGGCCATATGACCGGCGGTGCGAACCAGATGTACCACTGCTCCGACATGTGGGAGGCCTGGATCGATCTGTATGAGACTGTGCGTGGTAATGCTGAGAAGAACGGTATCGCAAACTACTGGATCTCGAGCACAACGCACACTATTCCGAGCCCGTGGCTGCTGCAGTGGGTCAACTCTGTGTGGCTTCAGTGCCAGTTCGACCATGCGCGCACCGCGCATGGCAGCACCGTGCACGACGGTAATCTCAATGCACGTGATGCCGTGTACTACGACTTCATCCAGAACCATCAGTTCCAGTTCCCGCTGGCTCACATTTACAACCATGATCCGGTGTATGGTAAGACCGGCACGGCAATGACGTCGACGACTGCTACTGCCGAGGGATTCCAGAACTACCTCTATAGCCTTGCTGGCCGCGGTACGGCTTTCTGGGAGCTGTATTACTCCGACGCTATTCTCGATGCCGAGAAGTATGAGGTGAACGCGGAGTTCCTCAAGTGGTATGAGGAGAATTTCCACCTCTTGAGCAATGCCCGCATGTTCGGCAAGTGGCCTGTCGAGGGCGTCAATCTTATGACAGGCGGAGCGGGCCATTCTGCTGAGGGTCACGATCAGCTCAATGACGATGGCAAGCGTATCTATAACACCTACGGTTACGCCGGTTTTAAGGGCGATGAGGGTATCCTGACCGTTCGCAATGCGAATGCTGACAAGGTTCAGGCTCTCGACTTTACGTTCGACGACGCCACGCTGGGCGTCAAGGGCAACGCTGGCGATAAGTTTGACTACGTGGTCGAGCGCCGCCACACCCAGCCTGGCGACACGTCCAAGATTGCCGACAAGGGCACTTTTGCTATCGGTGAAAAGGTCTCTCTCGAGCTTCAGCCCGAGGAGTCCCTCACCATCCGCGTGACCAAGCCCGGCGCGGGCGACAAGAAGGGGCCGTCCATCGAGACCGTCCGTCACGACGGCAAGACCGAGCTCATCGTCCGCACGGACGAGAAGGTCAAGGGCGACGCCAAGTTCACCGTTAGCGGCAAGGACGTTCCTGCCGACAAGGTCAAGCGCTCCGCCGACGGCGTGACGTTCCACATCACGCTCGACAAGGCGCCCGAGCAGGGCGAGAAGCTCGACGTCAAGGTCTCCGGCATCACCGACATGGCCGGTAACGCCCTGGCCGGCGACACCGCCTCCATCGACTTCCACGAGGACAACGTGGTGGTCTCCCGCTGTCCGTCCCGCCTGACCCCCTACGCCAAGAGGCTCGCACCCAAGGACGCCTCACTGTCCTCCAAGACCGGCTTCACCGTGTTCTCCCACGTGAACACCACGGGCCATGGCCCGCTGGTGAAGCAGGAGGGCGCCTACGAGCTCGGCATCGATGAGAGCGGCATGCCTTACATCGACGTCAACGGCGTTCGTGCCACTGCCGAGGTCAAGGTGAACGACGGCAACAAGCACACCGTCGCCGGCGTTCGCGAGAACAACGGAAACCTGAAGATCTACGTTGATGGCAAGACCTCCTCTTCCAAGTACGATGCGAAGAGCTTCCACAGCAAGACTTCCGCGGGCGACATCCTGTTCGCCGGCGGTGCCTTTGACAAGTCCAAGGACGAGGCTTCCGCGAAGGTCTACGATCGCGCCCTCGGCTATGACGAGATCGCCAAGCTTCACAGCAAGCTGACCCCCAATATGGAGGAACGCAACCTCGCCAAGGGTGCCAAGGTCTCTGCCGGCTGGACTGACGACGGAACCGAGAAGATCGAGAATGGTGACATGCCGCTCTCCAACGCGGTGGACGGCAAGAAGGATTCGTTCAACAGCTATGGCGAGTTCGGCAACGACAACGTTGACGAGAGCTCCTACTTCCAAGTTGATCTGGGCGATGTGCGCGAGGTCACCGGCGTCAATCTCTGGCGTTACTGGCAGAATGGCCGCAAGTACAAGGGCACGACTATCGTGTTGTCCGAAGATGAGAACTTCACCAAGGACGACAAGGTCATCTACAACTCCGACAAGGAGAACAAGCACGGCTTTGGCAAGGGCGATGAGGATGCCTACGCGGAATCCGGTGCGGGCAAGAAGATAACCGTCGATTCCGGCGCCAAGGCCCGCTATGTTCGCGTTTACATGCAGGGCAGTGAGCCGAACGCCAAGACCAATCACATCGTCGAGCTCGAGGTCATGGGTCGCGACCTGCCTCTTGATGGCGGCGAGCGGATCGACACCTCCGCGCTCTACAAGCGTATCGACGAGGTGCGCGCTGCGATCGAGTCCGGCAGGTACACCGCCGAGAGCGTCCAGAAGGTAATGGACAAGCTCGAGGCTGCCGAGCTCGTGGCGGATTGCCCCAAGGATGAGGCTCAGGTTAAGGCCGCCCTCAAGTCTCTTGAGGGCATTGAGAGCCTTCTTAAGAAGGCCCTCGTGGTCAGCTTCAAGTTCGTCGACGCTCCCGAGGGCGTTGTTGCTCCCGAGGCTCTGACGGTCGAGGAGGGCGCCGCGCTTGGTGATAAGCTCCCGACGCCTGCTGCGGTCGAGGGTTATTCCTTTGTGGGCTGGTTCACCGATCAGGCCTGCTCCGCTGGTCATGAGTTCACCGGAGAGACTAAGGGT
>ENA-OPBN01000980-OPBN01000980.1-human-gut-metagenome-genome-assembly--contig:-NODE-980-length-15453-cov-10.900766_pt1 | contig 15453 bp, 21 predicted proteins | sample MGYA00241068_ERZ501452 | MGnify/ENA primary metagenome ERZ501452 (study PRJEB25962, sample SAMEA2042507) | human gut metagenome | biome: human gut; feature: human-associated habitat; material: faeces... | reverse complement strand
ATAGCGCTCGTTTGTGGGCATATATTCCTCTCTTATATATGTGGGTAAAGTTTTTAACTGTTTTTTGCGAATTAAATTCAATTTATATTTTTATATAAAAAAAGGACTGCCAAAAGGCAGTCCAAATTTTGAATTGAATTGTGCATAGAGCTGATAATTCTAATCACTCAGAGATGCGAGTGTAGCTTTTATGTCCAAGATCGATTCCTTTATTCTTAGAGTCATTTATATAATAGTGGTTTGTAATGTTTCCGTTTTCATCCATGACCATGTAGTCTTCAACATTTCCAGAAAATCTTCCCCATTTATTTTCTGCTATCTGCTTATAGCTGTCCTTCGTTGTGCCTGCTATATGAAGCGTTCCATCGGAAAGCACGGCAAATTCTGTTTTAAAAAGATATCCAGAGTTATTTCCTTCATATAAGCCAAGATACTTGACAAGTTCTCCGTCATGGGTATGTCCCTGTTCGGTCTTCCAGTCAATATCCTCGAACTTCACATAACCGGAAGTATCTGTGGATGAGGTAGAAGTACCGGAGCCAGAGTTACCAGATGCACCGGAACCGCCTGCACCACCAGAGCTGCCCGTTGCACCGGAACCGCCTACGGATGGAGAGTTACTGGATGTGTTTGCAACGATCTTTGTCTGTACGACGCCATTAATCGTCCATGCGCCGTCAGCATTTACAGTGAAACCATCCGGTGTAGTTGTGGAGGCGAGCATATAGCCGTTCTGATCGAAGTAATAACATTCTGCGATGCCGTCATTGTTGCCATCGATCCACTGCCAGCAGTTTGCGTGCCATGTCGTGTTTGCCTCGTTCGTGCCATACCACCAGCCGGTCACATTATGCTGCCAGCCTACGGCAAAGACACCGACGGTCATCATGGCTGCAACGGATACTGCTGCAACGGTTGTTAAAATCTTTCGCTTGATCATAATTTAATCTCCTTTTTAATAAATTTACCTTTAAAAGGTTTTCTTTTTTTGTATGATTCTATTTACCACACCTATACCTTTATATCGGTATATTTATTTTTTCAGATAACTATTTTAATTTTTATTTCAAATTCATTGGAAAGTCTTGGAAAATATCTGTAAAAATATCCTCACCGTATTTTTTATACAGGTTCGCTGCGGCATTATAGCAATAATTGTCATCACGTTCTGAAATTACCACAATGTTCATCACAATATCTTTTAATACTAGTGTATATACAACCCTAATACCGATTCCACGATATTTGATTTTGAAAAAACCAGTTAAGTTATTGTTGTGCTTGTTTCCTAATGGTTTACCATAACCGTTTGGGCTTGGCAATGGTGCTTTAGATACCTTTATTATACCTGCAAGGATCTGCTTTTTCAGGCTCGGTTCAATTTTTGAAAAATCCTTTTGAGCTTCTTCTGTAATTTTTATTTTCCACTCCATTATTCTATTTCTACGCTTTCCGCCATTTCTTCTAATTCATCCATAGAATAACCCTGTTCAGCAACAAATTTTTCAAAATCCATAGAGTTGCTATTTTCCCTACTCATTGCCATTTTTAGCAAATGAGCATTTTCAATTGCTTCTAATAAACTTTCTAATTTGGCAAGTTTTTTCTGTGTTTCTTTATACTCTTTTATAGATAATACCACTGCGGTAGGCTGATTATTTTTTAATACAATATACTCCTTGTTGTTTTTTGCAACATCAGTAAATATTTTTCCTGCCTTGCCTTGACTAAAGTCAGATACTGGTATTAAGTTTTCGGTCATATTAGCTAATACTAAACTCATAACAACATCTCCTTTCGCTTTCTTATTAGTATTATACTCAACAATAGTATTTTATGCAATATTTAGATTAAAATTTAAACTGATATTTTATAAAGATATGCTTCACCTATTCAACTCCCATTCCCCTCAATCTTGAGGGCTATGGGTTTCTTTTTTCTAAAATCCATCTCATAATAGTTTTATGAATATCTTGCAGAAAATTTTTGCAGACCATTATGAAGAAATAAAATATACTCTCCAGCGCAAGTTTACCCCTGGTTTTATTATCTCTTCTGATCCCTGGATCGTCTTTTAAAGCAAAAAAACAGAGGCCGATTTCTCGACCTCTTTGATTAAGAACTATGCTTTTTTTGCAAGATTGGAAACTTCCCTTACCGATAACCCGGTTATGGACGCAATCTCTTCATATGGGTATTGACGTGCAAGTAGTGTTTTGGCAATTTCCATGGCCTTTTTAACTTCACCCTTGGTTTCACCCTTGGCTTCACCCCTGGCTTCACCTTCGGCTATTCCCTCATTCTTGGCATGCAGCACGCAAAAAAATTTTGTCCTATTTTGCGGATAATACTTTTCGTTGATGACATATTTCTAAATAGTTCGTATAATGTATATTATACGAACTATTTTTTCTTGATTTTACGTTGTTTTACTGATATAATGTGATTTATACGAACTATTATTGGAGAAAATACGAACTTATGCCGAATAAAACGACCGTTGCACTGACCTTTGAACAATTCCGTGAGATCATAAATACGATGCGATCCGGTGGCTCCGGCTTCCGGCCAAACAGCAGAATTGCAGCTTGCCTGGTTCTGGAAGCTAACCTAGGACTGCGGATCGATGACATTCTGCAGCTTCATCTAGCAGACTTTTTAAAAGATGGGGCAAACTATAGAATTAATATCACAGAACAGAAAACCCAGAAAAAACGGACCTTTATTGTACCGCCGGCCGTGTATCAATTTCTTTATATGTATTGTGAAGAGCACGGGATTAAAAAAGACGATACGATTTTTCCCATCACGACACGGGCCGTCCAAAAACATCTGCAGAAAATAGCTGATTATTTGGGATATGAGAATATTGGTACGCATTCGTTCCGGAAATTTTTTGCATCAGATCTTTACGAAGCCAATGGACATGATATTGAACTGGTGAGAGAGTTGCTGCAGCACAGTTCCACAGCTACAACTCAAAGATATATTAAAAGATCTTCTCAGGCAGTCGAAGCTGCCATCCAGAAACACGTTTTTATCATATAATGGGTTGAATATTTTTAACTCAGATGATATATTATAAATAGAAGGGTACCACCGATAGACGGTTGCCCGCATTTATATGTTTGACTTAGAAAAGCCGCTCACACTTTTGCAGGGTATGGGGCGGCTATTTCTGTGTCTTATTACTATCCCGGCCAACTTTATAGCCGAGTCCAAAGCATGTAAAGCATAAGCTCAACAGTGCGATTACTTCTTCTATAGTCATTGGCTAAGCCCTCCCTTCATATATTCCCTGACGGGTATCTATGTGATCGGAGGGTCACAGTCCCTCCGGAGAGGGGCAAACCGCCTACCGTGTTATGGTGGCACCCATACAACTATGGTACCATATTTTCCCAAACCAAACAACAACGTTTTATTCAAGCACCCGGTCAATGGTGCTTTTTGTTTAGATTAATTTATAGTTAATCTCATTAATCATTAATTAATTTATATTTTCGTATTTATTAATTAATGGTTAATGTGATTAATTTAAAATTAATATGCGTTGCACAATGTCATGGTATATGGTATAATAGGCTTAAAGAACAAGGGAAATCTCACAAAAAGGAGAGCTGAATATGGCAAATTTCGCAATTAACTGCAGTGATGAAATTATTGAACGTGGTAATAAGCTAATCGCCAAAATGTCGGAAGGCACCGATGAGAAAAAAGGCGAAACTTTAAACCGAATGTTCGCTCTTGTCGAAAAGAGCATGGATGATATTGTGATGCAGTCGAACGGTGTCGATACCAAAGGGTTGGACGCAGCACTAAGTGATATTAGAAAAATGTTTGAGTCCGTCTCCAGCAGCCGTGAACGGCTTTTAGGCGAAAAGGATCAGCAGATTACTCAGCTGCAGGCCGAAAAATCCGCTTTAAAAGTCACCTATGAAGGCCAGCTTGAAGCATCTAACGCTGCAAAAGAAGCTGCCCTGCACGCAGCCGAAAAAGCCATCAATGATCTTGAAACTGTCCAGAAACAGGCTGATACAGCAGCATCCTTAGCTGCAGAAAAAGAAAAAATCAACGCCATGCTTACCACTCGCTTAGCAGAGTCTGATGAGAAGCTGGTTGGATATGATGATTTGAAATCCTCAGAAAAAGAAGCCAAAGAAACTATTGCTGACCTGCAGAGAAAAATCGACCAGCTTCAGAAAGATCATGCTGCAGAAATAAAGGATCTGAAAAAAGATTCCGACATGGCACTGGAACGGGCCGTTGCAGAAAAAGAGCGTAAAATGCAGGATAAACTGCAGGCATCTGAACTGGAAACTGCAAAATTATCCGGAAAGATCGAAATGCTTGAAGCCAGAGTTAAAGAACTTCTGGATGAGAAACATACCAACCAGCCGCAGCCATAAACCAGGCCACGCTTTCCGTTGCTGCCATTAACTAGGCAGCAACGGGAAGGGGGTCTGGGGGAAGGTCTGGCTCGGGTCCCCCAGCCAAAAACAGCGGAGAAAGACATCCGGATCCGGACACCTTCCCCGCTGTTTTTTATATACTCAAAATATACTTCGCTGCTTTTTCGGCTTTTCCCGTAGCAGACACAATGAACTTTTTATCATTTTTCAGAACCGACAGCCAGTTTTGAATGTAGGCACAGTTATTTTTAAATGTATCTTCTGTTTCCAATCCCAAACTATGAACGATTGCAGAACTGGTAATTTCCGCAACCAATTCTTCTTTAGAATATCCCTCATTTCCAAAGTGTGAACCCTTGTTTTCTGCTTCACGGTCGCATCTGGTTGCTTTCATTGTAGAATGGCCACACTCATGAAAAGCCGTGCTATAAAATTCCTCTGCCCTTTCAAACTGTGCCATGCTCGGCAACGTGATACTATCATCAAACGGTCTGTAAAATGCCTTGTTCCCGTCTCCAATATGAAGTGTGATATGCTCCCTTTCCGTATAGCCACGAAAAACCTTTTCGGCTTCCTCGATCGGTTCCGTATCAAACCGATTTTCACTATCATCTAACGGAAAAACATTTTCAACCTGTGAAATATGAAAAACATTATAGTAGCGCAGAACCGGAATGTTTCTCACCTGTATTTCTCCGGTTTCTGTTTTTTCCGTGACTTCCTGCATTTTCCAAAATACTATGATTTCCGACTTTTCCCCTTTCTTCACCTTACCGCCAATCTGCTCCCACTGCTTAAAAGTGGCATACTCTCCCTCATGGGTAAGCAATAACTGGTTTAACAAGGAATACGGCTTTCGGCTGATCCGGTTAAACGTCCCATCAAGGCAGTTTACCCACGGTTTTTTCCATGGAATATAACCCTGTTCCAACTGTTTTATGATTCGCTCTGTCACAATGCTGTACACGTCCATTCTGTTTTCTCCTTTATCTCCGGCGGGCTTTTCAGTCCGCCGGATCTGCTCTGTTCTCTATGTAAAAACTACAGTGTCACAATATAAGCCTGATCGGTTAGCCGCTCTTCTGGAAGTACCTCTTTTTCATTCACCTCTCTTACCATGGCTTTCATCTGGTCCATTTCCATCCAATCGGTATATGGGGAAATCAACATTTCATGAATGGATGACGGAATTACCAGTAACTGCTTTACCCCGTATTTTTCGCCAAACTCTTTTAATTTTTCACGGTTCAAAATAGAACTTGCGCCCTTGATATTCTCCTTACTGCTGATGATGTATAACGGAATAACTGGTTCTGCATCTGGATCATATGGCGTTCCCATTGCTTCGGAAAAGATCTTATCCATACTTTCAATCACAGTGTCCTTGCAAATATTCTGCATTGCTTTGTCCCACGCTTCTTCCTCTGTGACTCCCGCCATTTTCAAAAAACGTTCATTAACTTTCATCGTTCCAACACCGTCATCGGCTCTGTATTTTATCAGTAAATAATTTTCCAATCCGTCTGGATCCAGTTCACAGCATTTCTTTTCAATCGCTTCTTTCGACTTTTTCTGAATACCGATGTATATATGATTCAAACAAAATTCTTTCGAAAGCAGTAAATCAACCGGAATCTCTTTATCTTCATTCTGTTCATAAATTTCGATTATTTTCGTAGCCACGTTATAAACGTTTTTCCCCCGCTTTTCTGCATCCTCAATCAAGGCTTTTGTATAAATAATGGGTGAAATCTGATTGCCCCCAATCACAACTCCCTCAAAAACCACACCATTTTTGATGTTATCTCTGCTCTCTGCCTTATATCCTCTTCTCTGAAGTTCTCTAATAATATCGTTTCTCGTCATGGTAACTATCTCCTTTAAAATTAAATATTGTTTTAACCAAATGCCTGGGCTCGCCAAAGCCCCCTATATGCTTTCAAGACCTTGAGCTTTTTCTGGAGGGGATCGCTCATTTTCTTTTTCGTAGGCCAGAGGCTTCATCAACCTACCATCTCCTTTCTTCATATGCTTTCTGAGCCTTTCGCTTATCTATCGGGTTTTCGCAGTCATCGTTTTTTAACATCCGCCAGGGAATTTACAAGGGCGGCGCAGGCCGTTCATTTTACCCTTGTAAATTTCCTGGTGGATGTTAGGATGCACGGAGAAAAGCCGATAAGCGAAAGGTGAAAAGCATATGAAGGGAGGGGATGGAGAGAAAGCGTTGGCCGGAGAAAAACGGGCTCCCCTTGAGGGGAGCGACTGGAAAGGGGTGATTCGTTTCTTCATCTTATCCTGCCATATTGGCAGGATCTCCCTTGGGAGCCGGGCAAGGGAGAAGGCAGCGCCCAGGGATGGGAATGGTACACAAAATATGTTCTTGATAAATAACACATTTTGTGTTATTATGATTTTAGCAAATCCGATGCACAAAAACATTTAAAATTTACTCACGATAAAACAGAATAACCTATTTATATACCGAAAGGAGTTTTCTATATGTTTGGGAAAAAAAAAGTTTCCATCGATTTTACAGAACCATGCTATCAGTCCATGGCTGCTACTGCAAAAGATAAAAAGATCTCCAACAGCGCAATCATTAATACCCTGATCGAGGTTTTTATGCAGCTGTCACCAGCCGTCATCCAGGATATCGGTTCCTATTGCCTGAAACGCTACCTTGAAGAAAAAGCAGCTGCAGACACCCTTACAGGTTTCGCACGGCAAGAAAAAGCAATCTACGCCGACCAGTATCACCGCATCAGTGAATATTTTGGCGTTAAAGCCCCTGACGTCCGGCCTGGTATGAAGAAAATCTTTCTGAAAGAAGGTTATGTGATCTTTCCGGAAGACTGGATTATTCTTCCGGATGTTTACGATAGTCCAGATAACTGCCTGTATGCAGGTGTAGTGGAGTCCCGTAATTCTGAAAAGTATAAAATTCCACACTTTGTATTCTTTTCTGATTACAAGTATGGTGCCGACTATCCTGCAGATCTCGATGATAAGGTTTTTGAGCGTTGCGCTGCAGTATATCCTGATTTTAAACGCTTATACAATATGCAGCTCCCAGCACCAGATATCAACAGAACGGATCCGAAAGGAATTGAGCTCATGAAAAAGTGGCAAGACGCTCCGGAATTTGGTCTTTTTCACATCGTGGAAAAAGATGATCCACTGTACTGGAACCAGGTGAGTCCAAATTATGAACCGCCATACGGCGCGATGATTGTCAGAAGCATCTAAGTAACTGCAGATTTTCCCATAACATATATAAGGTGTTCATTTCCCTTATATATGTTTTTTTACCATTATAATAATGGTATTATACATGTTTTATACCATTATAAAACTATTATAAAACTAAAATAGGAGAATTTGATATGGAACAGAACCCCACCATAAAAAAGCCAGGACGTCCAGCAAAGCAGCATAAAAAACAACAGTTCTCTATTACCATGGATCCTGAACTTTACGCATCTTTGCAAGAAATCGCAGAAGAAAAACAGACTTCTTTTTCCCAACTCGTCACTAACATTATTTTGGAGTCAATCCAGGAAAGAAAGGAGCACCCTAATGAATTTATTCAAAAAGTTAAAGAAAAAACCGATTAAGCCTTTTCACTGCAGCATTGACAAAGCATCTTATCATGAATTTATCTCATTCGATGATGCTGAAACATGGGGTATGGGTCACTATTCCCCATGGGCTAAGGCTTACAAAAAAGTATTTTTTCTCTCAAATGCCAGATATAAAGAGCACAGCCCATTGCTGCTTGAAGAACCAATTGAACTTTACGGCGGATATCGCTACCGCGAAATCAATGATTATCTCCGGAACAATTCCACGACATCCGCATTTCCAAAAGTACCCATTTACGCTGCAACCATGGCAAATGCCATTTTGTCTGCACCAACAACCGATCAGAGTTTGGTTGCATACCGCCAGGTATCTGCTCTCACTGTCCAGGCCATCATTGAAGCTCATGAAAATGAAACGGTATACTGTGAAAACGGCTTTATGAGTGTGTCACTGCATAAAGAAACCTGTATTGAAAATTGCGGTCATAAAGCAGATGTTTTGAAAATCTATCTGCCAAAAGATATTCCTGCCGTTTACGTGAATGCTATTATAAGAAGAGACGAAGCAGAATTATTACTTCCACCGGAAATGTTTCTGCGTCTGATTGCAGAGCCGTATCTCGATCCGTCCGGAAAAATGATTTATGAAGTAGAATTGCTGGATATGATCGCCTACAGATAAAACATCTCGGTCGCACGCAGGGTAGGAACTTTGTTCCGAAGGGACGGCAGTCCCTTTTCATCCAGAGGATCTATCCGTCGGATGAATGGGGATAAAAGCAAAAAAATTCAGAGCAGAAGCGATGAATTTGATTTGCTTTGTAAGGGGGCTTGCCCCCTTGATGCGAAGGGGAATTTCCAAAGGGGAAGCAGCTTGCTGCCCCTTTGGACAAGATAAACGCTGTGTGCTTACTGAAAGTGAGCACACAAGTGGTGGAAGTTTTTGAAAAAAACTGCCATATCTTATATATGGCAGAAATGGAAGGACGGGCACTGTTCTGGTTCCATTGAGAGCGTTGAGCGATCTTTGGAGCCAGGGCAGTGCCCGTCCTGGAATGGATGACATATCACGATCAGAAAGGAGATCGCACCATGGCAGCCATGGAAAAATACACTGACAGCATGGTTCTATATAAGCTGCGGCACGTTACCAGAGAATCTGGAAGACTTCCCAGTAATATTGATATAGATCACAATCTGTCCGGAAAAAACTATTCTCTGGCCCCGCCAGATCGAGGGACAACTGCCAGGGAAAATAAACGGTACTATAACAAGCGTATGAAAGAGGTCTACAAATACGGTCGCAGTGATGTTAACACTGCAGTTCAATGGGTCATCACCGCCCCAAAAGATCTCCCTGCAGAACAGGAAAAAGCATTTTTCACTGAAAGCTACCGCTATCTCAATTCCCTGTATGGCGAAAAAAATTGTATTCAGTGCGTTGTTCATGTGGACGAAGGTATCAAGGATCATTCCGGAAACCACATTGCCGGAGCTCATCATATGCACTATACTTTCATTCCTGCAGTTCGGAATAAATCTTACATGAAGCCAAATAAGAAAGGGAATATCACCAAACAGAATACGTTTGAGGAAAAAGTTTCCTCTGATGCGCTGCTTAATAAAAAACACCTGCAGCAATTCCATCCAAACTATCAACGCTGGCTGGATTCCCATGGAATTGACGCTACTGTTTATTCCGGTGTTACTGGTGGAAAAAACCGAACAGTCGCAGAGTTAAAAACAGAAACACGGGAATTGTTAAAAGCGAAAGAACAGATTCAGAGTCTCACACAGGAAAATGAGAAATTAAAAGAGACCATCAAATCATTAGAAAAAAAACTGGAACAGACCAAAACAGCCGAAACCGAAATGGAGTGGGGTTCCGGATCAACCTCAGCATGGGGAAATCATGTCGGCTGGTAGAAGAAAGGACATATATCATGAAAGAAACTATTTTTTCTAAGCTACAGCATTATAAGGTAATCTCATTTACCATTTTGGCTGCAGTATTCTATTTCTTATCAATCATAATCGGAAACATCTTGTTCAAATCAAACAATGACAGTATGATCCATTTTGATTTAGCATTTTATCGCCAGGCAATGCAGCTGTTGTTTCTGGCTCTATGGTGCTGCATGTATTTTCAAACTGTCCGTAACATCCGCTATAGGGATATTACTGGTCGCAAATCCTATTCTAAAGACCATAGCCGCTATAAAAGATCCTATTATGAATTAATAGAATACTTTCAAGATGCGAACCCCTATAAACTTGATGTAAAAAAACTTCCCATCGAGTCCTGGAAATCCACAGAGGGCGTGATCCTAGGAAAAGTTGGTATGCGGCTCATCAAACGAGACTCTGCAGGAGAAGGAAACTTCGCTCTGTTTGGCGGACCTGGTACCCATAAAACCACAAGCCAGATCATTCCTACAGCCCTGCGCTTTTCCGGTTCGGTGCTGGCCATTGACATTAAAGGGGATATTTTACACTGGACACAAGGAAAAAGAAAAATCAAGGTTTTCAATCCGGAAGATCCTCAAAGTTATCACTTCAACCCTCTCTACGGAATTGAAACCATGTCCATGACTGAACGCACCTCTCTAATCGAGTCATTTGCTAACGTTATCCTGGAAGATGATCCTAAAGATAAATATTTCATTCCTGGCGGTCGTGATTTTTTTTGTGGTATTGCCCTTTATATGCTTCATAAAAATATTCATACCACATTTCCAGAAATCATAAATGCTCTTCTTCATGGAAATGCAATTCAATGGGTAAAAACCATTGTTGCCAGTAACTGCGATGAAGCAAAAGATTATCTATCAAGCTATTATGGAACCAATGAGACTAACGTATCCGGCTGCTATAACTCTGCCTGTGTTGCCGTCCGCACGTTCAATGCTGGTGAACTCAATACGCTGCTTGATCGGGCTGAAAACACGCTTTCACCACAAGATCTTGAGGATGGATATGATATTTACATTGAATTGCCACAAGATAAGATTAAGAAGTACGCTAAAATCTCATCTATCATGATCCAAACTTTTATGACATCCTTCTTACGAAGGCCAGACTCCTCTTCCGGAGAAAAAGTAAGACCGATCATTTTCCTATTGGATGAATTTCCGCAGCTAAATTTTGACTGGGATATCCTCTCTGCAGCGTTATCAACGCTCAGAAGTAAGCAAACATCCGTTTTTTTAAGCCAGCAATCCATTGCACAGCTGGAAAGCAAGTATGGAACTACACACTACCGTGAAATCATTGATAACTGCAGATATATTTCCATCATGAACGCTCAGGATCCAACAAGCAGAACTTTTTTTCAGAAACTTATCGGAACTGAAAAGGTTTTAAAAGTTTCCAATTCTCAGAACAGCAAAGACACATCCCGTAATATCACGGAAGCCAGAGAATACATATATCAGCCAGAAGATTTTGGAAACCTCGGAGAAGATGTTGTAATCTATGTCAACGGAAAATACATCCAGGCACAGAAGACAAACTGCTTTGAATAGCTTCACTCCTTAGAACCAGCGTGGATAGCATGGATAAGCGGCACTTCATCATGGAAAACCGCATGGATAAGTCATGGACAGCGCATGGACAGACAAGCTGCCCACACCCTGACCACAACTTACCCACACGGTTTACCACAATTCCGTACCATGCCGCTTACCCACCCTACCCACACTGCGACGATGACAACGGAAATTCTCTCATTCTTTATCTATACACTTGACAATGCGCCGCGAAGCGGATAGGCTGGCGAGAGCTTAGGAAACGGCTCCAGGGCAGACTCTCCCTGCAGATCGTCTGCAAGAGTATCTGACCCTAGATATGGATAGGCCGTATGGTCGCCTGAGGTATCCGTATCCTGTCTGTCTAGCTCGGTTAGCATGGATCTGAGACGCCACCCCAAATCTAGTCTCCCGTACACTTTCTGCACGCGTCAAACGTCTATCGCTACGTGCGTAACCTTTCGGTATTTCTGTGCACTCCCTCTGTCTCCTAATACCATAAAACAGAACGTATTTTGCCCCCGCGGGATAGTTTTAACCATGCCAGATCATATTATATCTGGTTTAGGCATATTGAGGTCTTTCTTCCGCCTTTGACCCCTTACGTCATCCCCACAAGACAGACTGGTCTGCAGGGAACCGGATCCATTCTCATGAGTGAGCTGGATCAGACTGCCAGCTTGTTTATACTGGCCCGTGTCTCACCAGATAGCGTATCGTCTCGTATAGTATGTACCAGGCAACCGCCCTCTCTATTTACCGCAGAGCAGGTGCCAGGCTTACTCATGGCCTGGCTCATAGGCGCAAAAAAACAGGATATGAGCTATCGCCTCATATCCTGCAGTAGAAGTATTCTATACTATATTTGGACGGTCTTTCCCTATTATCCGTATTGACAGAATTATAGATAAACCTTATAATATAAGTAAGGTACTTAGCTTACCTTGCAGATATGTCGATATCTCAAAATGGAACGCCAATTCCAAAATAGCTAAGATTAAATATTGTTTATGACCTATGGAAAAGAGTGCTGCGCCAACGGCACTCTTTTTATTTGTTCTCAGCTATATTCTGATTCTATCCTATATCCCCCAATAAATCAAGCATTTTTTATCACTCAAAAGTTATATAATTACAAAATAAAGCTTTCATTTATTCAAAAATAGTGATATAATACCATTATAATAAGGTTATAATAACGGTATTTTAATAGTTTAATAATAGTTTTATACCATTACAAAACAGGAGGAAAAAAATTTGAAAATAATTTCAGTAAACATTCAAAAGGGTGGTTCCGGAAAAACCACCACCGTCCAGGCCCTTGCTGAACTCCTCAGTAAAGAGTATGGAAAGAAAGTTCTCTGCATTGATTCGGATCCACAGTGTAATCTTTCCAGTGTTTCCGGTGTCGATCTCATGAATTGTCAGGAACACAATCTGTATACTCTTCTTCGTGAAGAAAGCACCTTAGAAGAATGTATCATTCATGTAAAATATTATGACATCATTCCAGGATCTCTCCTGTTATCATATGCAGACACGGAGTTTAACCGGACCGGAAAAGAATACTTCCTGAAAGAGCGCCTGGAAAACGCAGCATATGATTATATCCTCATCGACACTCCGCCTGCTTTAGGTCTGCTCAATATTATGAGCCTGACGGCCAGCACGCAGATCATCATCCCAACCGAATGTTCATACCTTTCCATGATCGGCTTAAATCAGCTGCATGAGACCATCGAAACGGTCAGAAAATATTCCAATAAGGAACTCCGCATTTCCGGAATTTTGATGATTAAATATAGCCCTAGAACTAACCTTAACGTAGCCATCGCTGATGGGCTCCTGCAGATGGCCGACCGTATGCACACAAAAGTATTCAACAGTAAAATACGAGAAACTGTCAAAATCAAAGAAGCGCAGAGCCAGCAAGTCCCACTACTTGACTGGGATTCTAAATGTTCTGCAGTCTCAGACTACAAAAACTTTGTAAAAGAGCTCGTCGGATAGGAAAAGCAATAGTTTTATACCATTATAAAACCATTATAATACTATTGTTTTTTTCTCTTGAAGGAGGCATTATGGCAAAAAAACTGACCATTAACGTCCCGGCTGCTACTGGATTCTTTTCGCCGGAGACGATAAAAAAAGCGGAAGAAGATGCTGCAAAAGTTGCCCCTGCAGTAAAATCAGAACCATCAGATATACCGCTTTCACCACAAACAAAAGTCAAAAATAAAGGTGGGCGTCCTAAATCGCCAAAGAAAAAGGGGCAATTCACGCTTACCATGGATCCAGAACTTTATGAAACATTAAAAGCGAAAGCTGTAGAAAAGCAGAAATCTTTTTCCCAACTTGTTACAGATGTTATGCTCGACTTTTTAAACAATGACTAATTTTATACCGTTAAAATAATAGTTTTATACCGTTATAAAACTATTATAAAACCATTATTTTAGCACTATGAAAGGGGTTCTATCATTATGATGGCAGAAAAAATTAAACTTGTGCTTGTAAAACGTGATATGTCTAAATCACAACTGGCCAGAGAACTTGGATGCTCCCCATCCAATTTATACAACAAATTTAAGCGTGACAATTTTTCTGAAGAAGAATTAAAAGAAATTGCAAAAATCTTAGACTGTACCTTTGAAGCCAATTTCGTACTCAATGACACCAAAGAACGTTTTTAACATAGAGGAAACCCCTTGATGCTGGCTGACATCAAGGGGCTCGGATCATGTTCTCTGATGCTTGTGTAGGAACATATGTAGATTATAGTCGAATTTTGCCGAAACAGCCATTTCCCTGCAGCGCATAATTCGACAATTTTTTTATTAGAAAATACATGAGAAAGAAAATTTTATTCGCCTGCCTTGGCCTTGGTATTGGTTTATACCTTATTCTCACAAGGCAACCACATAGAAAAGAAGAAATGGACGTAATCAGTGCTATTTCTATGCAAAACGCTGCATCGCATGAAGAACACATCGCCGTCCTTTTAAACAGTTCTGCAGAACAATCTGCAGATAAAATCAAAGAGGAAATTTTAGACCGCTACGACAAAAATACTTTTCATAGCATAACTAAAGGCAGGTACTATGTTTAATAAGTTAAAAAACTATTTAATTGAATTCTTTCGTATTATGATACCAGCGGTTATTGCTGCTGCATGTCTTAATACATTCATCATAGCGAATGCAACTGTGCCTACAGGCTCTATGGAAAATACCATTATGGTCGGTGACAGAGTGCTTGGATTACGGTTTGCTTATTGGTTTGATAAGCCGGAACGCGGTGATATCGTAATATTTAACTATGGTAAGATCTGTAAGTCCTGCGGCGCATTTGTCGAATATAATGACGAGAACGTTTGCGATCTGTGTGGAAATACTCTGGATGGGTCAAAAACACTTCATTATGTTAAAAGACTTATCGGGCTGCCTGGCGACCATATCGAGATACCCGGAGATCCGTTAAATGGTGCAACTGTGTCGGTTAATGGCGTGCAACTTGATGAACCGTACATCAATGGAGAGATGTATTACACCAATCATTATGTATTTGATGTACCGCAGGGTGAGTATTTCTTCCTTGGTGATAATCGAAATGATTCTGTTGATTCAAGATTCTGGGATTATCCGTACATTCCAATGGACAGGATAGAGGCTAAGGTAGTTCTTAGATATTATCCTGTTCCAGATATTTTATAAGAATTCCGTGATTTGGCGAAAAGGCAGTTATTTTTTAAACAAAAATAGCTGCTTTTTTATGCACGAAATCCAGTGAAATCTGTCGGCATAAGCGTCATGCCCATGGACAGGGCAAGCACAGCCGAAATCATTCGTTTCTTTATCTTTTTCACTTAAAAACCTCCCATAGCGCTCGTTTGTGGGCATATATTCCTCTCTTATATATGTGGGTAAAGTTTTT
>ENA-OPBN01000975-OPBN01000975.1-human-gut-metagenome-genome-assembly--contig:-NODE-975-length-15500-cov-2.767821_pt1 | contig 15500 bp, 13 predicted proteins | sample MGYA00241068_ERZ501452 | MGnify/ENA primary metagenome ERZ501452 (study PRJEB25962, sample SAMEA2042507) | human gut metagenome | biome: human gut; feature: human-associated habitat; material: faeces... | reverse complement strand
AAGAGGGAGCATAGCGGGCTATGTGACCGATGACAAATTTCAAAAACGGCAAAAATACAGGGCATAGGAAATAACTCCTTACTCCACAAAATTGGTCAGGTTATTTTTTTACCATTACTTATTTCTTCACCACGATGGCCAGTCCTTGTTTTTCGAGCGCTTTCACGGCTTTCTCGATGGCCTCGTAGTGTTCAGGTGCGATGCCGAGCGCTTTGAGATCGATGGTTGGCAGGGCCTCGTCGGCGTGCAATTCGTTTTCCTCCACGGGGGCTGCAATCATGCCGACGGCCGAAGTGTTGTTGGTGATGGGGTCGATGATGATAAAGGCACCCGTCGGTTTGTTGTCCTTGTAGGCATCAAAGAAGAGTTCCTTCGACGTGACCATCACGGCGCGTCCGATTTCGTTGAGCGTCAGGTGGTCAACCTGCGAGCGTTCCAGCGTGTTGACGTCCACTTTATATTTGAAGTGGTCAAAGCGGCAGCGTGTGGTGTTGGTGGTGTGTTTGAGATAAAACGACTTGTTGGGGTCCATCGGTTCCTCGTCCATCCAGACGATGGTGGCTTCGAAATGTCGGCCGATGTGCGGACCGTTGGGCAACGCCTTGGGCGTTCCGGCGTTCTCCGCCATGTCTTCCGGGCATTTAATGATCATCTCGCCGCGCGAAATGTCGATTTCATCCTCCAGTTGCAAGGTAACGCTCTGGGGCGGGAAAGCATAGTCGAGGTCGCCGTCGTAAGTCACGATGCGCTTCACGCAACTCGTCTTTCCGCTGGGTAGCGCCATGATGCGGTCGCCTTTGCGCACCACGCCCGAAGCCACCTTTCCGCAGAATCCGCGGAAGTCGAGGTTGGGGCGCAACACGGAAAGCGGAAGTCCTGGAGATTGTGGTCGTTGCCGATTTCCACTTCCTCGAGATATTGCAGGATGCTCGGCCCTTCATACCACGGCGTGCGCTTAGAGTGGGTTACGACATTGTCGCCTTCGAGGGCTGAAAGCGGGATACACTTTACGTCGGGCACCTGGAAGGGCGCGATGAAAGTTTGGAAGTCGCTTACGATGTTGTTGAACACCTCTTGAGAGTAGTCAACGAGGTCCATCTTGTTGACCGCCAAGATGATGTGTTTGATGCCGAGGAGCGAAACGAGGAACGTGTGGCGGCGCGTCTGCGTGATGACGCCCGTGCGAGCATCCACGAGGATGACCGCCAAGTTGGCCGTTGAGCCGCCCGTGATCATGTTGCGCGTGTATTGTTCATGTCCCGGCGTGTCGGCGATGATGAACTTGCGCTTGTTGGTTGAGAAATAGCGGTAGGCCACGTCGATGGTGATGCCTTGTTCGCGTTCAGCTTTCAGACCATCGCAGAGCAGGGCATAGTCGATGTGTTCGCCGGCGTTGCCAACGCGCTTCGAGTCGCGTTCGAGCGCTGCCAACTGGTCTTCATAGAGCTTTTTCGAATCGAAGAGCAGGCGACCGATGAGCGTTGATTTGCCGTCGTCAACAGAGCCTGCGGTTAGAAAGCGCAGGAGATCCTTCTTTTCGTCTTGGTCAAGATATTCCTCGATGGAGAGCTTTTTGCCGTCGATGACGGTTGCTTCGCTATTTGGGTTGTTCGTATTGTTCATTATATATAGTGTTTATTGCAGCAGGCTGTTTGGCCCTGCCGTCAAATCGTTTTCAGCTTCAATTTTCTCGCGTGCATCGCGTTGCCCTTGCTTGACTCCTTCGCTGCGGGCGCAGAAAAACACGATGACGGCCAGCAAAACGGCCAGCGTCACGAAGAGAGTGCGTAGGGGGATGCGGCGCTGTATGGCTTCGATGCGCTCCTCGGTCCTCTGTATTCTGTTGTGTTGAACGGTGGTGTGTGAAACAGACGCCGTGTCGGTGGAATGGTTGTTTGACATATTCAGCATGTATTGGAGAGCATAACTTAGAACGCCAGACTGTCGGGGGTGGATTCATCTATGGCTTCAATGCGGTCGATGGAATCCGTTTGCGCGGCGCGTCTGATGTCGATGTCATTCAGCGAGTCGATGGGCGTTTCCTCAATGGTGCCTTCATAAACGGGGTCGGGCGTGCGCTTGTGGGCCGCCACCGAACCGCCGCAGTTCCAGAGGTCGAGACATTCGCGATAGGTGACATTGGCGTAGATGCTCCTCACTAAGAAAGTCTCGCCCGTCAGCAGCAATGCGACCGCCGCGATGCTTGCGGCCCACAGCAGTGTCTTGTTGTGCAGCGCGTTTGGGAGCGTTGCTCTTGGTGGTTTTCTGGCTGTTGGTAGCGTCGCTTGGCGTGCGGCCTTCGGTCTGTCCGCCTTGTCCGTTGGCCAGTTCCCGGAAAAGCACCACGCTCGCCGTTTTTGGCGAGATGCCCTGTCCGCATTGGGGACAGTTGCGCAGGCTTGACGGCAACACCGTTCCGCAACGTTTACACCGCAGATATGCAGGAATGGCTGCCCCTTGCTGGCATCCGCAGCGCGGACAACTCTTTTGGCTGTCAGGATAGACCTGGCCGCATACTCTGCATGTTGTTTGACTCATATTGATAAGTTGGTGTTCGAATTTCGTACTGGCCCATCAAAGTACTGGCCAGTACTTGTTTTATGTTTTTGGCAGGAGTTCTCCTGCTCGGCAAATTCTTGTGCCGCCTGGAAATCTCGGCGAACCGATTGGCGCTCAGAACAAGCGTCCTTGTCCCGTAACTTCGTCCAGGACGTCTCCGCGCGTTTCCTCGTTGCCTGGCGTTCCTTCGGCCTCCTGTTTGTCTGGCGTTTCCTCGTCGCCCTCCTCCTCTTCGTCACCCTCTTGCGGTTCCGGTTCGGGCAGGCGCAGCGGTTCGAGTTCTTCAATGTGGTCAACGGCACACGTGGTGAGGCGCTTTCCCTTGGCCTTGAAACTCTTCACGCCGATGTAGCTCTCCACGTCCACTTCCAGGGCATCGCGGAAGGCATCGGCGCCGCCGTAAACCACTTTCAGGCGTGGATAAACCGTGTCGGTGAGCAAAACAAACTGCGAATTGGGGTTTTCGCCGAGGAAGTTCAGATGGCGCGTCTGCGCGGTGCGTTCCAGCGTGAAGCGTTTTACATAGGCAAAGCCCTGCTGGTCGGCATCAAAGAGCACGGCCGTCCACACTTTCTCTTCGTCGAACTTCTCCACGCGCAGGATGCCCGTCGGTTCGTAGTGGTTGTTGAGGTCGAAGTTGGTGGTGTAGAAATCCCCGTTTTTGAGCACAACGAGCACGAGGTCGTCAGAGTGGAACTCTCCGAGATACTGGCCGCGCTCGTCATAGTTGAGGCGTTGCACGTCGGCATCAAACCACACCTTGCGGCCGCCCAGCGTTGAGGCACCATGTGCCTTGAGCGTCACTTTGTGAACGTCCAGTCGCGTGAGAAGATTGCCACGGCTCTGGCGCCCCTTGACAAGGATTTCGCCAAAGTCCTTTTCAAAGAAGATGCGGCGCAGTTTCGGGTTGGGTCTCAGCGTGACCTTCACCACTTCGGCTTCGCCGTTCGGGTTGGCGGTGAAATAGAGCACGCGGCTGCCCGCTTCGCCCGTTGTCAGGTCGTATTCGCGGTCGTGCGTGATAGACGTCACGTTGAAGCGCTTGATATAGCACGCTCCAGCCTTGCCATCGCGATAGACCACATTATATATAGTGCGTTTGTCGTTTTTCTTAAACACGGCGATGTGTATCACTTCCGCCTTGCGCTTCTCGGCTTTTGAGCGTTCCGTTTCGCCGATGAAAACCTTCTCCTGCACGCGTGTCACCTTGTAGGTGCCGTCGCGGTAGAAAATAATCACGTCGTCGATGGGCGAGCAGTTGTCAACAAACTCGTCCTTTTTCAGACCCGTTCCCATGAAGCCGTCGGCGCGGTTGATGAAGAGCTTCTCGTTGGCCTCAATCACCTTCGTCGCTTCGATCGTGTCGAAACTTCTGATTTCCGTGCGGCGCGGATGTTCGTGGGCATATTTTTCATGGAGGAGTCGGAACCAGTTGACCGTCACCTCCGTCATGTTGTTCAAGTCGGCATCAATGCGTGCAATCTCGTCTTTCATGCGTGCAATGAGCTCATCGGCCTTGTCCTTGTTGAATTTCAGGATGCGGGCCATCTTGATGTCCATCAGTCGGAGAATGTCGTCCTTCGTCACTTCGCGCACAAACTGCGGATAGTATGGCGTCAGTCTCTTGTCGATGTGCTCGCAAGCGGCATCCATGTTTGGCGCCTGTTCGAAGCCCTTATCCTTATAGATGCGCTCCTCGATGAAGATGCGTTCCAAAGAGGCAAAATGCAGGCTCTCGAAGAGTTCGCCGCGGCGGATGAGGAGTTCACGGCGCAGGAGTTCGCGTGTGTTGTCGACCGAGCGGCGCAACACGTCAGACACCGTCAGGAACTTCGGCTTCTTATCGTCAATCACGCAGCAGTTTGGCGAAATGTTCACTTCGCAGTCGGTGAAGGCAAAGAGCGCGTCGATGGCCTTGTCAGAGCTCGTTCCGGGCGAGAGGTGCACGAGAATTTCGGCATGCGCCGCCGTGTTGTCCTCCACCTTGCGTATCTTGATTTTCCCCTTTTCGTTGGCACGCAGAATGCTGTCGATGACCGTGGAAGTGGTCTTGCCGTAAGGGATTTCGCGGATGACGAGCGTCTTGTTGTCGAGCTTTTCAATCGTGGCACGCACCTTCACCACGCCGCCGCGAAGACCATCGTTGTAGCGCGACACGTCGATGGAGCCGCCCGTCAGGAAGTCGGGGTAAAGGTGGAACTCCTCTCCGTGGAGATAGCTGACGGCAGCGTCGCATATCTCTCCGAAATTGTGTGGCAGAATCTTGGCCGACAATCCCACGGCAATGCCCTCAGCCCCTTGCGCCAGCAGCAGCGGAAACTTCACCGGCAGGGCCACAGGTTCCTTCTTGCGTCCGTCGTAAGAGAGTTTCCATTCCGTGGTCTTAGGATTGAAAAGCACGTCGAGCGCAAACTTCGAAAGACGCGCCTCGATATATCGCGAGGCCGCCGCCGAGTCGCCCGTGAGGATGTTACCCCAGTTGCCCTGCGTGTCGATGAGATAGTCCTTCTGTCCCAACTGCACTAAGGCGTCGCTGATGGAAGCGTCGCCGTGCGGGTGGTATTGCATGGCCTGCCCCACGATGTTCGCCACCTTCGAGTATCGTCCGTCGTCGAGCGTCTTCATCGTGTGGAGGATGCGCCTCTGCACCGGCTTCAGTCCGTCAACCAAATGAGGCACGGCGCGTTCCAGAATCACATACGAGGCATAATCCAAAAACCAGTTTTGGTACATGCCCGTCAATTGGTGTTTGGCCGTTTCGGTCTTGGCATCTCCTGGTTGGTAGGAGCTGTGTGCCTCTGTCGTTGTCTCGTTGAAATCCTTAATATCGTCGCTCATGTGGTTGTTGGGTAGATGATCAAAAAGTTTTATGGAGCAGGAATCCCCTGTGGAATCCGTTTGGATTTACAGAAAATCCTGCCGTATGGCCGGTATTCTTCTGGCAAATGTCCCGGTGTGATGAAATGCGATTCCTCACGTTGGGCCTACCAAACGTAAGTTACGGCAAAATTACAAATTTTATGCCATATGCGGAGTGCTTGTGGCGTATCAAATTGGAAATTACAAGGGAATGAAGGGAGTAATGGAGAGTGTGCAGCATACATTTATTGAAACTCATTTCGATTTTTTTTAGAAAAAGAGCGTTTCATAAAAAATATTTCATACCTTTGTGGCGGACTATCAAGCCAGATATAATATATGGAAAAGAAGGAAGACGCTTCCTACTATCTCTTCATATATGTGTTGGCAACCCACGCCGTGCGAAGCGTAACAGAATATTAAAGGCTGTACGCAAGAGGGTGTATGGGTGGGGTTGAGATGGTCCAGACATAATGAAAGCGTTTACAAGCGCTAATGTTCAGCAGACACTCTGAAACGTGAGAAATTTTAGAAGCTATGCTGCCTCGAACTTAGCAACGGTAGATGCTCCGGGATGTGATTATTTCGTTTTGCGAAAAAATCCTTCTGTGCTTTATATTTGTCAACTCCGCATGTTTTTTATGCGGAGGCGTTGGCGTGTATATGTCGTTGAAGGAGAATATGTGCAAAATGTGTGGTATATCATATCGGCGTGGGCTATACTGTTGTTCGTTCAGCAGTATAGGGCACTTCTCACGGCCTCAGAGTGTGGATCGGACAACGGACGGTTCACGCTTTTTTTATGCCCTTGAGTTGCCGGAATAGTTCGGACCAGCAGAAAAATAATGGAGATTGGCTGAGGCAAAGTCTCAGTGCGCCCTGTCTGTTGTCAGTCAGGGTATTAGCGGAATTTAATCGAACAAGGGGGGGATTGGCCGACGTACTGGCTGAAACCAGACTGCGTTCAAACGGAAGACCTTGTATCTTCATTAAAACTCTTAAGTCCAGGAATTTGTATAGATGGCATTGCGGCTTGTTGTTCCTCCGTATTTTAGTGAGAAATAACTCCTTCCCTTTATAGTCGGCACCGTTGGTTATACATCTTCCCCTTTCATACGGGTACACATCAAGGCAGACGTGAAACAGAGCAAGGAAACAATTTATATATTATATCACATTAACACATCAGAAAGATGAAAGCATTAAATCTCAAATCCATCATTTTAGCCGTCGGCTTTATCGGCCTGGCAGGTTTCAGTTGTTATTGGACAGCAGAATCCCTCTTTATTTGGCAACCGTCAATCACCATCGCTGGAGCCTGGTTGATTGCCGTTGTCTTTTACATCATTGCCTCCTTGAGCTTTTCCTATTTTATCAAGGGATTTGACAAGTATGGCGATTTCGGACAAGGTCTTTTCCTCAGTCGAGGGGGCCATTTATTGTTTGGCTTTATCGGCTTGGTCGTGTTTTGGCTGATGATTAGTCTTCCAACAAACACGCATACGCTTCTCTATCGGGCTTCAATCAAGGAAATAGTTAAGTCAGACCTGACGCGCACGCAGGGCTATCTTCAAGGACTCAAGGACAACAATGTTGAAATCAAGAAAATCGAAGACAAGTACAATGGCAAGAAGGATGCTGTCGATGCCTTGATATTGCGTCTGGTGGCAGAGATAGACAACCCCAGCGCCATCGGAATAGGGCCTCGTTTTGAAACTATCCTTGTGGAGATGGACCGCATCCTCTTTGAAGGCGGAAAAGGTGATCGAAAAATCCAGCGAGTGGCTCAAGTTGGAAATACCCGTTCGCAGTGGCTTACGGCCATAAACTATTATCAGTCGCAGGCTTACGACCAGTTGAAACTCTATCGGGCCCAGTGTGACAAGGAAATAGATAAGGTGAAACGCATGATGGGGTCGAAAACGCTTGACGGGCTCATCAAGAATTGCGAAATAGCTTTGTCTGATGTTAACAAAATGAACGGCATTGACAACGACATTATACAAGCTGCGACGGAGGATTTGGCCAACGGCTATGCCTTCATCAAGGCCAATTCACAGTATGTTTCGTTCAAGGGTGACGACCGCCAGCGTTATACGCGAGACGGTGCTATGCCTGAGGCCAAGGAAATGCTCAGTGTGCCCGATGTCTGGAAGGATTTCTTGAAGACAGACAAATACAACGGTCATGGATTTATCTGGTGGGTTTTCATCGCCCTGTTGGTGGACATCGCCGCCTTTGTGTTCTTCAATCTTCTCTGCAGCAAGAGCAGCAACAATGCGCTTTAATCTCGAACCCTAATTTAGTAAAGAAAAGAAACTATGGCAGATTTTGATAAACTCGTAAATGACAAGCCAGTCTCCGAGAATGGAGGAACGGAAAAGAAAAATACGGTGTTGCAGGATACCTATACAGACGAAGAAATTCATGATGTCAACAACATCACGGTCACCATTCCAGACGCGAGTACACCCATTGTGGTGTTTTTTGGCTCGCCAGCTTCAGGAAAGACACTGACGCTTTTGAGAATGATTCGTTTTCTGGAGCAAAATAATTATCAGGTTGTTCCTGAAGCCCTCTTTCGTCCGCAGACCGACAAGCATTATACAAAAATGTGCGCCGGCTTGAAAGATATGGCCTATAGTACCTATGCTCCTGGCGGTACCGACATTATCAGCTTCATGCTCGTCAAGGTGCTTGACTCTATCGGACGGCCCTTATGTCAGATTTTGGAGGCTCCTGGCGAACACTATTTTGACGGGCATGCCAGTTTGGAATTTCCCACTTATATCAATGCGATACGTACGTGCATGAATAAGAAAATCTGGGTGTTTTTTGTAGAACAAGACTGGGGAAGCAATCAGGAAGAGCGCAATCTGTATGCCCAGAAAATATGCAGCATGCAGGGGCTCATCTCTCCTCAAGACCGAGTTGTTTTCCTTTTTAATAAGGCCGACAAACACCGTCATCAGTACAAGCCAAATGGGGAACCGAACAAACAGGTGTTCTTCACCAATATCAAACAGCAATATCCTGGAATTTTTGCAAGGTATCAGAATACGGGATTGGCCAAATTTATGTATGGCCAATATAATTTCAAGGCAGTCTGCTTCTCTTCTGGAGTTTTCAATCGCACTGGAGACGGACGGGAAGTATGGACGCCTGAAAAAGACTGGTATTGCCAGGAATTATGGAATGCGATAAAATAAAGGGAACCTTGTTTTATGTGTCAGTAGGTGTTCGGGATATTCTTGAACGCCTACTGACAAAATGTAAAAATATTTTTGACCACTTACTTAGAAGTTTAACCACTCTCCCCGAAAAAATAAGATGAAACGTATTATTTCGCTGTTGTTTGCATTCACCTTTTTCATCATAGCCAGTGCACAGATAAAAGATGAATTTTGGGGGTGCAAACTGGGTACGACCACGAAGGCGCAGCTTATCAGCAAACTGCAAAGTCATGGCTTGAAATGCAAAGAAGATAAAGACAACAATTTTCTCTATATAGATAATGTCACCTATGCCGGATATAAATGGGATTCTTGTTCATTCAGGTTTTATAAGAACAGACTGCATTATGTTGGATTTGGAACCAAATGTGGCAAAGAAAATGCGACGCGCATTTATGACACAATCTTAGAAAACATCGTAAGAAAATATCCACAGGTTTCTCGCCGTATGGTTGTTGATGAACCCTCAGAAAAAAATGCTTCCTTTGACGATGGAAACGTGGTCTTGAGCATTTCATATAATATTGATGGTGAGGACGAATTTGCTACGCTTCTTTACATGGACAGAGCGATAGCTGTCGAAATTAACAAAGACGAATTGAACGACTTATGAGAACATATATATATGGTGTTCCGCAAGGATTTGATTTCTATGAAAAGGACGTACAATTTACCGACTATTTCAAGAGCTTCTACATATCCTCGCGTCGTGGACGCCGATTCTTAATCAACCGGAAGGAAAACGGAGAAACCATTTATACCTATCTTCGATATGGTATGAAGGAAGTGTGTCGCCAACCGCAGCATGCTTTTTTCGGCATGTCGGTGGTCATGGAGAATGGTACTTATTGTCCGGATTTCAAGATTGTGCTGGAATATTTCGAATACCTCTTCGAACGCTTTGTCACCGAGCACAGTGTGATAAAACAAAATGAAGAAGGTGTGTTGGAATATACCGTACGGAAATTCGAGGAAAGGCCGGATGATGTGGATTGGCTGAAAACGAATTTGCCCAACATCTTCACAGCAGGAAGAACCCGGACAGAACATTACGACAGTTCCTTTGCAATGGGTAGTCTGGGACAAGTGGTTTCTTTCGTCAAGCCAATTGGCGAGAGCCAGTTGCAGGACGCTTTCAGAAAATACACATGGCTTTCAATCTCGTCCGACATAGTGGACAAACCCGTATTGAAAGAGGAAACCTCTTCGCAAATAGAATTGGATTTGCAGGAACTGATTCAGGGACTTCATGCCTTCAATGCCTTCCTTTTGCCAATTGCCGCCAACCCAACGCGAGAAAATGCACGCGATTTGGAGCAGATTTATCGTAGGGTTAGCGAAATCATGCTGAATTTGTCCAGGTATGTGCCAACGATTGAAGATGCAGAAGAGAATGCAGCCTTTCGGGATATATGGGGAAAATATGAATCTTTGTCGGGAATCATAAAAGGTCTGTATGAAAGAACGAATAGTGTCGCAGATGATATGAGGCATGACGAAGCCGAAACCCAATATTGTTACTCTTGCAAGCGAAACAAACCCCTGTCTGAGTTTGAATCTACAGAAGCCACCATTTGCAAGGAATGTCAGAAAAAGAAGCAGGTGGAGGAAAGACGGTTGTCCAGCCGCGTCTGTGTGAAGTGTGGAAAGACCAAGCCCGTTTCGGCTTTCAGTCAGACGGGTGGAGATGTCTGCAATACGTGCTTCCATAAGAATAAGGCCAAGGAGAAAAAGAAGAAAGACGAGAAGAAAGAGAACCCGTTGGAAAAAGATATTCTCGAACTCCTGAAGAAAAACAAGAAAATTTGTCTGGGGGCATTGGGCGTTCTCTGTATCTTCATTTGCTTCGTTCTCGCGCTTAGCATTCTTGGTTCAGATAAAGAAGAGGAATCGTCTGAAGTGGAAACCAATCCCACCTCTGCGCTTTTTACGTTCGACGCATCTCCTACGTCAGACTCACGCCATGAAGCGGATCGTGAGATTGACGAAAAGGAATTGCAGCGCTTGCTTGACGCAGAAGCTTTCTCAGATGCCCTTGCGTATGTTGAGGGAAAGCCAAAGGCTGAAACGTTTAAGGGACAGATGAAACAGGCTTTTGAAAATAAGCTATGGAATATTATTGTTAGCTCCAAACATCAGCAGGATAAAATAAGTAAATTCTATATATTGAATCGGGATTTTATGGAATTCATCGGGTTTGGAGAAGAAGATAAAAATCGTTGGGAAGGCATTTGCAGGGACTATAACGAAGTTCGTAATATTCTCGCAAAAAAAGAGATAAGCCAAGTGGAAATCGATAGGGGGAAAATATTGCTCAGACGACACAGTGGATTGTTTTCAAACGACTGGAACAGACGTTTGAATGACAAGGAAAGAGTGTTGAGAGACAAAGAGAAAGCAAATCGAAAAGGGGCTGAACGTCCCCCAAAAACAGACATAAAACTTCCATCGCCTCCCACGCAGTAAGGTGAATCTTCGTCTGGTGCGACCAAGGGTAAATAAATCGAATTAAAAAAACAAGAAAAATAATCTGCTGGAACAGGCTGTCAAGCAATAGACATGTATCCGTTTGGCACCACTGGTAGATATGATAAAACTAAAAAAGCATTTTAATCATGAAGCAAACATCACTCATAATAGCCTTAGCTGCCACGGTTGTTCTCACGGCATGTGGCGGTGGTCAGAAGCCCTCAAAGAGAGATAATGTCTGGGGAGAAAATGTCGACACCTCTGTCGTGGCAAAGAATCAGGTCAAGGGCGAGAAAGTTCTTGTGCCGTTCAAACGGATTAACAACGACTTGCTGGAAGTTCAGGTTTCTCTGAACGGCGTCCCCTTTAATATGTGGTGGGACACTGGTGCTTCTGTCACCTGCATCTCTTTGCTTGAGCTGCAAAAACTGGCCAAGGAGGGGAAAATCAGCATGGACGACTATCAAGGGCCTGCATTCTCGAAAATCGCTGACGGGTCAACAACCGAATCGGCTGTATTTACAATCAAGGAAATCTATATTCAGGGACGAGACAATAAATACATTGTAGTGAAGGATGTTGAAGCGTTGGTGACCCCCAATCAAGAAGCGCCTCTGCTGTTGGGGCAAAACGTCATCAAACGGTTGCCAAAACATGCTTTCGACGAATCAAACGGCGTCATCGAATTTGAAAAACAACCATGAATTTTAGCTTGTATATTTTCGGAACGCCCAAGGGACGGTATAGTCAGTTTCCAAACGACTATACCGCCTCGTTCCTGCGTTCGCTGCAAGAATCTTTTCAGGGAGATTCTTGTTTGACGGTTTTCCGCGACCACGACTTGGTGCACTATGCCTATGTTGAGCGTCTGACGGAAAAGGAATGTATCGGGTTGTGTCTGATTTTAAACAAGAGTCAGGTCACCTGCCCGCTGAAACTCAAAAAACTCTTTGGAACAGCCGTGGAGCAGTTGTTGGTGGAAACTGGTCGTATTCTCGGATTCGCAGATAACGGTGCGCTTCGCTTCTCGGTCAGCAGTTTCGATAATGAAGCCCCAAGGGTTGAAGCGTTGAAGGCGTTTCTGAATGCCAAGTTTGAAAGGCATGCCAAAGAATATGGCATCAAACCATTGTCGTCCACTTACAATGGCACACACACCAGAAAAGTTCTTGGCCATCTCTCTACGGACAAGCAGATTGTTGAGGCTACGTGCAATCACAACGTGGTGACGGTCAACACCAGCGACAACGAAATCGCAAACGGATACATGACCAGACTGATAGCGTCGCTTCATAAGGAAAAAGACGAAGCCTTGGCTGAGGTTGCCGATTTACACAATCGGCTGAGAAAGTCACAACGGAAACAGCAGCATACGGTGTGGCTCGGACTGCTTGGCATTATCACGATTTTGTTTGGCTTTGTCATCTGGAATCTTCCCGTCGGAGGTGACGCATTATGAAACAGGCGAATTTGTGTATTATGGTCCGTTGAAAAACGGAAAACCCCATGGAACGGGAGTGGCCATCTATCCCAAGAACGACCGGGATGGAAGAAAATACTATATCGGAAATTTTGTCAACGGAAAGCGGCAGGACGACCATGCCATCCTATTTTATCAAGGCGGCGATTACTTCTATGGTGCCATGAATGGCGACAAGTGGACGCAGGGCATGCTGTATATGAACTCCGACAAATCTCATTTCTCTGGTAGTTTCGTGAATAACACTCCCTATACTGGTACATGGTACGACCATTCAAGGGTGTTGTATGATCTGGATAATGGAAATAAAATCTATCATCCTCATCGGTGAGCTTCGCTAACTTCGGTGTTGTAAGTAGGTGTTCAAAATTAGTTTATATTAATACAAGACAGGTTTCCCCTGCATGGATACTATAAAATAATTTTGAACACCTACTTACCATTACATAAGAACCAATCGTTATGAACAAGACCATTTTATTAATCCTCTTGTCGGTCTTCTTGGCCTCAAATATGCAGGCGCAGAAAAGGCATACGGCCGATAGAACAAGAGTGGCCAAGGAGGAAACCCCAGTGGCTCCTGCGAGGAGGGCGGAAGTTGTTTCGCCCAAAAAGAAAAGCCAGGTGCGTTCCACAACGGCTGTTGCCAAAAGAAAAAGAAAAGCCACTGTGGCGGAACCGACAACCACGCCCTTTGCTATATCTCCAACGCTGGCTACGTTAGACGCCGCTGGCGGAAAAAAGGTGTTTTATGTTTCGTCGGAAAAATCATGGTATATTTCGACTTGGCCTAATTCGTGGGGGCATTTAAGCAAGGAAGGAAACTATCTGACACTTCAGGTTGATGCCAACACTTCAGTAAATTCCAGAAAAGATTACTTCTGCCTAAAATCCGGGAATCAAGAAATCAGAGTTGACATCACTCAGAAAGGAGCCGATGAGCCTTCTCCTAAAGAGAACAGTCTGAGCGTTTCGGCATCCTCCCTAAGATTTTCTGCTGATAGCGAAACTGTAACCATAACGGTTTCTTCGTCGGCAGATTGGCGCATTTCTGTCGGGACAGCATCGTGGGGACACCTGAGCCGTAGTGGAAATGTACTGACCATATCTGTTGACGAAAACAAAACAGGAAATGCTCGTGCAGACTATTTCAAGCTCTCCAACGGCACGGTGGAAAAGAAAATCACCATCACACAATCGGCTCGCAATGCCATTAGAATTCCGCTTTGTGGCACAACGAGAACGTATGCAGACAGCGCCATCGGACTTCCATTATTGACGAATTATATCAAGAAATGGAATGGAAAATGCCGGTTGGGCACTTTGACTGATGGAGGTGCTGGCGTTGTCGTTCACGGCATGAACGATTGTGCCTATAAACAGGCTTGGTCTGAGTTTGCTGCCAATTTGAGAGAACTGAGGGCAAATGGAAATAAGATTGCTTCTGTTTGTATGACGCGTTCTGGATACCATTGTGTTGTCTTCGGACGAAACAGCTGGCGCGGGAATATTCCTGCGGCCATGAAGAAAGAACTCCTTGATTTTGAAAGAGATAATGAGCAAATCTATTGCGTCTCCATTTCTGAAAATGGTCGGTATCTTATCATTACAGACAGGCACTTGACGGGCTCTGATACAAACGTTATTGCCGTTCTTGAAAAGGCTGGAAAAATGTACGGACACCTAAAATATGCTTGTGTGACCAATTTAGGCGTCGTCGTTGTATGTAAGAACGGTATTTACTATCACAACATCCCGACAACGTTAGAGATGGCCATGAAGTCGCTCAATTTTTGGCCAGATAAGGTGGTCTTTACGGATGCTGGAACTTACTTGATTACCAACGAGAACGAAGATTGCAGGTATAACATGTAGATTTTTCGCTATCCTTTCGTACTCGCCTTATCGATTCGCGGCCGCGAATCGTGCTACTCGCGGCCGCGAGTCGCATTCCCCTCAGCCGCGAGTCGTGCTACCTTCGGCCGCGAGTAGCGCTACCTTCGGCCGCGAATCGACAACTTGTCAAGCTTTTCAGGAAGCCTTTGATATTTCAATTTTGAACACCCCAATTATTTTGTGAATCGAAATTAAGTCCCTATCTTTGTGGCGTAGATATAACGCAAATTGTGTATGAGCGAAGAAAACAAAGCAAACGAAGGGCTGAAATATAGCTACAAATATCCGCATCCGAGCGTGACGACCGACTGCGTCATCTTCGGTTTCGATGGTGTCAAACTAAAGGTGCTGCTGGTTGAGCGTGGCATGGCGCCTTACAAGGGACGGTGGGCCTTTCCGGGCGGTTTCCTTAATATGGACGAGAGCGCCGAAGAAGGGGCGTTGCGCGAACTGAAGGAGGAGACAGGATTGGAAGGGGCTTACATCCGTCAGTTTCACACGTTTTCCGCTCCGCAGCGCGATCCGCGCGAACGGGTCATCACCATTGCCTATTATGCGCTGGTGAGGATGCAGGAGGTGAAGGGAGGCGACGATGCGTCCGACGCGCGATGGTTTGCCCTTGACGAAGTGCCGCCGCTGGCTTTCGACCACGACCAGATTCTCCGTAAGGCGGAAAAGACGCTGCGCCAGCAGATTCATTTCGAACCAGTGGGGTTTGAACTGCTGCCAGAGAAGTTCACCATCAAGCAATTGCAAAACCTCTATGAGGCCATCCTCGATATGCGCTTCGACCGCCGCAATTTCTATAACAAGATGAGGCGCCTTGGTATGCTCGAGCTGACGGGCGACACTGCCAACCCTTCGCAGCGAAGGGAGGCTAATCTCTTCAGCTTCAATGCTGAGAAATATGCGGAACTGAAATCGAAGGGCTTCCAGCTTGAATTTTGATGAAGGCGCGGCGGGGCGGCGGCCTCTGCCGTGTGTCTCTTGTTGGGGATGCGCTC
>ENA-OPBN01000968-OPBN01000968.1-human-gut-metagenome-genome-assembly--contig:-NODE-968-length-15548-cov-3.398115_pt1 | contig 15548 bp, 15 predicted proteins | sample MGYA00241068_ERZ501452 | MGnify/ENA primary metagenome ERZ501452 (study PRJEB25962, sample SAMEA2042507) | human gut metagenome | biome: human gut; feature: human-associated habitat; material: faeces... | reverse complement strand
GAGCCGGTAAACGGATCATTTACAGTGCCGGAACTTCCGGGAATCGGAAATGAGATCGCACCAGAAGCATTTAAGCACAGCCAGGTAGTTACGATCGAATAAAAGAATATTTTCCGGGGGCTGCTGTGGCAGCCCTTTTTATATTGACAGTAACTATGAAAATTAATAGTGACTAATAAAATAATCGCTAACTTGTAATAGAGGAGAAATGCATATAAACTTGAGTACATGAAGGAATCCGGGAGGATATCGTATACACAGGAGGAACACACATCATGGAAATTACTTTTTTAGGCGTGGTATTTGCGGTTATTATAGTTCTTTTAGCCATAGGCAGACCGCTGTATCAGGCGATTGCAGGCGGAATGGTCGTAACAGCAGTGCTGTTTCATATTCCGGTAACAATAATTGGAACTAAGATAGTCAGTGTTATTACAAACTGGTCATCTTTATCTGTGTTATTATCTCTGTATCTCATTACGTTTTTGCAGAAGATCCTGGAGTCACGCAGTCAGATCCGTCTGGCACAACAGGATCTGAATGGCATTTTTCATAACCGCCGTATCAATACAGCAGGAGCAGCTTTTTTCATTGGACTTCTGCCATCTGCGGCTTCCATGATCCTTTGTGCAGATATTGTAAAGGATGCGACAGAGGGATATTTAGATCCAAAAGAGCAGGCTTTTACAGCCAGCTGGTTCAGGCACATACCGGAAAGTGTGCTGCCTACTTATACAGCAGTACTTCTTATGTCAAATCTTTCTGGAGTGGAGATATCAGAGTTCATTCTGTATATGATCGTTCCGGTCCTTGCGCTGGCAGGACTGGGATATGCTGTTTATCTGCACCGTATTCCCAATGATACAGGGACACCGGCAAGCACCAACCGACTGGCAGACTTTGCCCATTTGATTCAGCATTTGTGGTCACTGCTTCTTATCCTTATATTGATATTAGTTTTTCATTTTCAGGTAGTAACGTCTGTTCTTGTATCCATTGCACTTTGTATTATCATTTATCGGGTAACACTGGATGAAATCAGGAAATTTATTTTCGCTGCTTTTGAAAAGAAGATGTTGGGAAATACCTTTCTTGTATTATGTCTGAAAGAACTGATCGCTCATACAGGTGTGTGCTATGGCAAAACTGCCTCTGCCTACCTATCTGATTTTTGGTCTGCTATTTTTTACAGCAACTGTCATCAGTGGTTCTACAGGTGCCATTGCTATGGGAACACCGCTGGCTTTTGCAGCTATTCCGGGAGGCGCCCCCTTAATGGCATACCTTATGTGCATGGCCCATGCAGCCAGCCAGATCTCACCTACCCATGTATGTCTGGTGGTGGCAGCCGACTATTTTCATGTGACGTTAGGAGATATTGTAAAGAAAACACTGCCTGTTTCTATTGCCTTCTGCGTATTAATGACGCTATATTATAATGTGATAAAGCTGTAAAAGCCGATCCTGTGAATGCAGGAAGATACAAGTGTGTGGGAGAGAGATATGTATAAGAGAAAAATAGAAAAAGACATCCGCTGTCCGTTAGAATATGGTCTGGAAGTATTTGGAGGAAAATGGAATTCCCGCATTATCTGTGTACTGGCAGCGAAGGAAGTACTGCGTTACAGTGAACTTCGCCGGGAAATGGGAAACATTACAGATGCAGTCCTGGCAGCTGCATTAAAAGAACTGATCACAAATGGCATTGTAAAGCGTCAGTCTTACGATGAGATCCCGCCAAGAGTGGAATACAGTCTTACAGAAAAAGGAAATTCCGTGATCCCTATTTTGCAGAGCATCTGCCGTTGGGCCGGAGTATTCTATAAAGAGGATAGTGAAAATGAAATGATCCAGTGTAAGAGGTGTGATTACAGATAAAGTTTTGTTTTATTTCTGGTTCTAATGTTAAGTTTAACGTTGCACTTGAGCCTCAAAAGTTTTATACTGAAGTACAAGAAGTATATCTATCATATAAATCATAACAGAGAGGAACCAGACACATGAACATCACAGGAAAAGGTATGAAATTCAGATGGCTGAACAATGCAGGCTTTGAAATGGAGTTATCCAGCGGAAAACATCTTTTAGTAGATCCATGGTTAGACGAGGCACAGATCTATCCTATCAGCATTAATGAGATTGAACGGGCGGATTATGTTCTTCTCACCCATACACATGATGACCATTCAGACAGTATCGGACGGATCCAGAAGCGCTTCCCACAGGCAGCCATTTTTGTGGGGGATCTGTCTGCGGAAGCATTGTGTAAGGAATATGACCTGAATGTAGAGCGTCTGTTCCGTATCCGTGGCGGGGAAGAATATGAATTTGATGATGTGAAGATCGAAGTGATCTCTGCCAGACATACAGAGTCCAAAGGCGGAAATTACTGGGATAGAGGTTACTGCATTCAGAAGGACGGAAGCAGAAGAGAAACTATGTGGTATGGTTCCCTGGAAATGTACAACTTCCGCATTACCGATGTTAATGGATACAGAGCCGTTGTCTGGGGCGGAATGACCACAGAGGAGCAGATCCACCGCATGGAAAAATATAGAGGAAATGAGATCGCATTTATGCATGTCAGCCCAAAACAGGATCACCAGATGTTTGCAAGACTGGTGCAGGCTATTAATCCCAAGGCAGTTATTCCACATCACTATGATATCTGGGAAACCTTGTTTGCAGCAAAGCCAGAGTTATTAGCAGATATGAAACTTCCGGCAGATAAAGTCAATGCAGAAGGTGTTCTGGATGTGATCCGCCAGAATATCAAAGAAAACTGTCCGGATGTGGCATTCTTTATCCCGGAGCATCATAAATGGTATCAGTTTGGCTATGGGATCATGGAAGCATAAGGAAAATCTGGCAGACAGGATCTGGAAAATCGTGGTATACTTATAAATACGTCCCGAATATGCGGGGGAAAGGAGGAGTATAACATGAGTACATTTTGGATCCTGTTAGAACAGATGGAACTATTTGTAATTTACATTCTGGCAGGTGTGATACTGGTAAAAAGCAGGTTGTTTAACAGGGAGACCTTACAGCCTATATCAAAATTTGTCTTAAGAATGGGACTTCCATTGCTGATCTTTACGAATATTATCAATGGGGTAGAGCGAAATGTTCTGCTGAGTTCCGGTTCTGTTCTGATGTTAGCATTTCTGTTTTATGTTGCCATGTTTTTTATCAGTATGGGGATCGCACGGATATTTCACGTAAAAGGAAAAATGGCGCAGATCTATCAGACCATGAGCATGTTTGGAAATATCGGATTTATGGGGATCCCCATTATCACCAGTATTTATCCGGAAAACGGCATTTTGTACGTGTCGGTATTTTCCATTGTTGACCAGCTGTTTTTATGGACCCTGGGAGTAAAACTGACAGCTCCGGAAGGAGAAGGAAAATTTGATCTGAAGAAACTGGTCAATCCGGCATCCATTGGAATTATAGTGGCGCTCTTTATGATCCTTACAGGGCTTAAATTGCCTACATTGTTAAATACAGGACTTCAAAAGATCGGTTCTACAGCAACGCCTCTTGCAATGATCTATCTGGGCGGAATCTTTGCCTGTGTTCCTATGAAAAACGGGCTGCGCAGGGGCGAACTGTACGGGATCGTATTTGCAAAAATGCTGCTTGTCCCTATGATCATGTATGGCATGATGGGGGCTTTTGGAATAGCAGGGGATGTAAGACTGACGATCGCACTGATCGCAGGAATGCCTGTTATGGCGTCTATAGCGATGATGGTAACGTCCTCTGACAGTGAATATGCCATGGGAGGGATCTTTATCACCACGATCTGTTCTCTGGTCACACTGCCGCTTGTATGTCTGATCTTACAATAAGTTTTCACAATATATTTACGTTACAAAACGAATAAAATATTGAAAAATCCTCTTTGTTTTTGTAAAATATAGTTATACTATACGTGTAGAGCAATACACTACAAACAGATACAGAGAGGAGACCGATTATGAAAGAGCTGGAAACCGTCGTACAGGATGAAAAAAATAAATGGATCTTAATTACGGGGATTTTGCAGGTACTGGCCTGTGTGATCATGAATAAATTTGACATTTCCAATCCCAATATTATTCTGTTTGTGATCCTGTCCGCGGTTCTGGTACAGTTTGGATACGGAGCCGGTATGCTCTGTGGGTTTATCACATACATTTATTCTATGTATTTCTTTTCAACGGACCACAGTTTTTTCTATTTTGATGCTTCCAATCGTGATAAGATAATGGTAGTCATTTTTGGGATCATTGCCAATATCCTGATCGTTGGCAGTTTAAAAGCACGGATGGAGAAGTCCAATAAAGAGAGGATCCATCAGTTGGAAGTAGCTACTACTTTAAACAAGTGTGCGGTGGAATTATCTGCGGACCGTGATATCCATACAGCCATCTATAATCTTTTAGGGATCATCAACCAGTATTTCCAGGCAGACAGAAGTTATATTTTTGATATTGATCATGAAAAACAGATCGTGATCAATACATACGAATATACAGCAGAAGGCGTGACCCGTCAGATCGACAATCTCCAGTCGGTTCCTCTCAGTGTAATTGCAGTGTGGATGGATAAGTTTGAAAATGGTCAGGTTTATTATATTGCAGATGCAGAACAGGAAAAGGGATATCCCACCTACGAAATGTTAGTGGAACAGAATATCAAGCGCCTTTTAACGGTTCCTTTAAAGAAAAACGGTAAAGTCACAGGTTTTATTGGTGTGGACAATCCAAAGGTTCATTTTGATGATGCGACCTTATTATTATCTCTCCAGTATTTTATTGTAAACAGCCAGTCTTCCCAGAGACAGCAGGAACGTTTGCAGTTTTTAAGTTTTCGTGATATGCTTACAGGGCTCTATAACCGCAATAAGTACATGAAAGTACTGGAAACTTTTGAAAAATATCCTGTATGCGACACAGGTGTTGCTTATATTGACTTAAATGGTTTAAAACAGATCAATGATAATCTGGGCCATGAAGCAGGGGACCGGCTGCTCTGTGATGCTGCAAAAGAAATCTTAAGAACATTTCCGGAAAATTCCTACCGCATTGGAGGAGATGAATTTGTGATCATTCTTCCAGAGTCAGGAAAGGCAGAATTTGAGGAACAGATGGAGCAGGTACAGGAAGATTTAAAGCAGGCACATATCAGTTATTCCATGGGACTGGAATGGAAAAAAGAAGGCATGCTTGAGTCTATGTTAAAAGCGGCAGAACAGAGGATGTATGCAGAAAAAAATGCTTATTATAAGTTAAGAGGAAGAGACAGAAGATGTCCGGAGCGGAGCGTATGATCGGAAAATCAGCCACAAAGGCAGGTGCATGAAAGACTCCGAGAGGACATATTCATGTTCTTAAACATTACAATTCAATGTCTTCTGCCAGGAATACGGGACCATCCTTACAGATACGCTTGTTATGTACCTGGGAATGTTCGTCCACATCCTTTGTCTGGCAGGTGCATGCCAGACAGGCACCAATGCCGCAGGCCATTTTCTCTTCCAGGGATAAGTAGCAGAGGATGCCTTTTTCCTGGCTGTATGCCTTTAAGGCACGAAGCATAGGTGTTGGTCCGCAGGCATAGATCACATCTGCCTTCAGGTCATTTTCACGGATAGCATCTAATACATTTCCCTTTGTTCCCACACTGCCATCTTCTGTAGCAACAGTTACTAAACCATATGCTTCAAATTCTTCCTTTAAGAACATATGGCTGTCACGGTAGCCGATCACAGACTGTACCATTTCACTGCCGTTTATTTCATTTAACGCTTTTGCAAGCTGGAGCATTGGAGGAATACCAATACCACCGCCAATGAGGAATGCTTTCTTTCCTTCTAATAATGGAAAACCATTTCCCAATGGTCCTAATACATCAATGGTATCACCTGCTGCCAGAGCAGAAAATTCCTTTGTTCCGGCGCCTGCTACACGGTATACCAGGCGCAGCTCGCCCTTTTCTTTATCAATACCACAAAGACTGATAGGTCTTGGAAGCAGTCTGGATCCGTCTTTAGAATAAAGGGATACAAACTGTCCAGGCACAGCCTGGGCTGCGATCTCACCCGCAGCCAGTCTTAAGTCATAAATTCCTTCTGCCAGCTGTACCTGTGAGGTAACAGCAGCTGTCATTTTCAATTTTGCCATGTTGTTTTTCCAACCTTTTTTGTTTCTTGCCTGTTGTTCACAGTAGTGTGCTGATCATTGTATCATGCTTACTACAGTACACTGTTGATGTCAGCAACCATATCCATAACTGCCTGTCTGGATGCTTCTGCAAAATGCTCCGGACCAAACTGTTTGTATTTTTCCTGACGATAAGCTGCAATAATTCCTCTGGAAGAGTTTACGATCGCACCTAAACCATCTTCATTAAAGCAGTGCTTTAAGTCTGCTGCAGTACCACCCTGTGCGCCATATCCTGGTACCAGGAAATAGGTATGCGGCATCAGCTTTCTTAAGATCTTGCTCATTTTCGGATAAGTAGCACCTACTACTGCGCCTACGTTACTGTAAGCTCCGTCCATGGACATGTTGCCCCACTCTACTACCTTTTCAGCTACTAATTCGTAAAGAGGACGGCCATCGATCAGTCTGTCCTGGAACTCGCCGCTGGATGGATTGGAAGTCTTTACCAGAACAAAGATCCCCTTATCATTTGCATTACATACTTCTACGAAAGGCTTTACGCCGTCTGTTCCAAGGTATGGATTTACTGTCAGGATATCGGTATCAAAACCGCTGTAAGATTTAGAACCCACCTGTACTTTGCCCAGATGTCCAGTTGCATATGCAGCGGAAGTAGAGCCGATATCGCCTCTCTTTGCATCACCGATGACTACCAGGCCTTTTTCATGGCAGTAATCTACGGTTTTCTTATAAACTACTAATCCCTCAATGCCAAACTGCTCGTACATAGCGATCTGTGGCTTTACTGCCGGGATCAGATCATAGGTATTATCAATAATCTCTTTATTATACTGCCAGATAGCTTCTGCAGCTCCCTCTAAGGTCTCTCCATAAGCATCAAATGCCCTTTTTACAATGTGCTCTGGCACATAGGAAAGCATTGGGTCTAAGCCTACGCAGATTGGAGCCTTTGTCTTCTGGATTTTTTCGATTAACTGACTGATCATATTGTTCCTCCTTGGTTATGGTACATTCTTTGTACATTGATCCACAACATCTCACTACACGGCTTTGCCGTATAAGAAGCATCGCTGTGGATGATTATCCCCATTTTAACATAGATACCGCATTTCTTCAAGAAAACTTGGCGCTGCAGGCAGATTTCATGTTCTTAATTATTGCGCCAGTACATCGTTTCGTAAATAACTGTACGAATCGCGTAGGATGCGGATTTGAGTGTGCAGGTCTAAAAACGCAGGCGTAGTGGGCTACGCTGAGGCTTTTAGGCCTGTGCAATCAGATTCGCAGACAAGTGAGTAGTATAGTTATTTCGAAAACGATGTACTAGTATACGGGATGGTAATGAAAGGAAAGAAAAAAATGCAGATCTATGAAGAATTAGTTGCCAGAGGTCTTATCGCCCAGGTAACAAATGAAGAAGAAATCCGTAAAATGGTAAACGAAGGAAAAGCAGTTTTTTATATTGGTTTTGACCCAACTGCTGACAGTCTTCATGTAGGACATTTCATGGCACTGTGCCTGATGAAACGTCTTCAGATGGCTGGAAATAAGCCGATCGCCTTGATCGGAGGCGGTACTGGTATGGTAGGAGATCCATCAGGACGTACTGATATGCGTAAGATGATGACACCTGAGATCATCCAGCACAACTGTGACTGCTTCAAAAAGCAGATGAGCCGTTTCATTGATTTCTCTGATGGAAAAGCCCTGATGGTAAACAATGCTGAGTGGCTGATGAACTTAAATTATATTGAATTTTTAAGGGAAGTAGGTCCTCATTTCTCCGTTAATAATATGCTCCGTGCAGAGTGCTACAAGCAGAGAATGGAAAAAGGCTTAAGCTTCTTAGAGTTTAACTACATGCTGATGCAGAGCTATGACTTCTATGAGCTGTTCCAGCGCTATGGCTGCAACATGCAGTTCGGCGGTGATGACCAGTGGAGCAATATGTTAGGCGGTACAGAGCTGATCCGCCGTAAGCTGGGCAAAGATGCTCATGCTATGACCATTACCCTGTTATTAAACTCCGAAGGTAAAAAGATGGGCAAGACCCAGTCAGGTGCTGTATGGCTGGATCCTGAAAAAACCTCTCCATTTGATTTTTACCAGTACTGGAGAAACGTAGGTGACGCTGATGTACTTAAGTGCCTGCGTATGCTTACTTTCCTGCCATTAGAGCAGATCGATGAAATGGACAAGTGGGAAGGAAGCCAGTTAAATAAGGCAAAAGAGATCCTTGCATTTGAACTGACCAAGCTGGTACATGGGGAAGAAGAGGCTGCAAAAGCACAGGAAGGTGCAAGAGCATTATTTGCAGGCGGCGCTAATACCGAAAATATGCCAACCTGTGAACTGGGTGAAGAAGATTTCACAGATGGAAATATCGACATTTTAACTGTTCTTACAAAATCAGGACTGGCCGCATCACGTTCTGAGGCAAGAAGAAATGTAGAACAGGGCGGTGTATCTGCTGACGGAACACAGATCAAGGATATCAAGGCAGTATTTGCAAAAGAACAGTTTGCAGGTGATGGTGTTGTGATCAAGCGCGGAAAGAAGAACTTTAAGAAAGTTATTTTAAAGTAAGATAAATGAGAGGAGGATGCTTGGTGAAAAACTATATGACACTGCTTCTTGCAGCAGTCTTTGCTGTGGGAAGTACCTTCTCTTCTCAGGCAGGTTCTTCCTTTAAGAAAGATGTACCACTCACCCTTCATATGGATATAAACAACAGGCAGACACCTGTTTATGACGGATATACTTCTTATGTAATGGGTAATCGTACCTGTGAAAATGATACATTTACGGTTACAAAAAATACAGACCAGGTAGATCTGGGAGATGTGACCTTAAGTTATTATCTGATCACCTATAATGGTGGTACAGAGAAAAACTTAGAATGCAGAGTCTATGGTCTGAAAGAAGGGGAACATTATCCTGTCATCCGTCCGGAGACTTTTAGCCGTGAAAAAGCATCGGGGGATGTATATGACTCTCTGGAACGTTGTTACATGGTGGAATTTTCCACAGAGGATGAGCGGAAGGAATATTATTTTACTGCTGTTCCAGAAAGTGATATGGCTGGTTACAGGAATATCCATCTGGGAAAATGGGAGAAGGATGTAAAGGGCTGGCGTTATCTGTATCAGGGGGATTATCTTACTTCCTGGGCGAAGATCAATGAAAAATGGTATCTGTTTGGTGCAGATGGATATATGTTAACAGGCTGGCAGGAATCTATGGGGCATACCTATTATCTGAACCTTTCTGATGGTGTGATGATGAGCAATTGTACCATAGATGGCCGCAGGCTGGATGGAAGCGGAGAATGTGTAGAATGAAAAAATCATATGAAATAGATATGTGTAACGGCCCACTTCTGGGCAAGATCCTTGTTTTTTCAGTTCCCCTTATGCTTTCCGGTATTCTTCAGCTGCTTTTTAACGCGGCAGACATCATTGTAGTAGGAAGGTTTGCGGGAAGTACAGCACTGGCAGCTGTTGGTTCTACCGCCGCACTGATCAATTTAATGATCAATGTATTTGTGGGATTATCAGTAGGTGTCAATGTTCTTGCTGCCAGATATTATGGCGGCCAGAAGGAAAAAGATATTCAGGATACAGTCCACACAGCTATTATGATGGCTATATTAAGCGGCCTGTTTCTGGTGCTTCTGGGAGAAACTGCTTCAAGACCGATGCTTACCCTTATGGGAACACCGGATGATGTACTGGATCAGGCGGCATTGTACCTGAAGATCTATTTCTTTGGGATGCCGGTGCTGATGATCTATAACTTCGGTGCAGCTCTTTTAAGGGCGGTGGGGGATACCAGACGTCCGTTGTACTTTTTATTTGCAGCCGGAGCTGTAAATGTAGTTTTAAATCTGTTCTTTGTAATACAGCTGGGGATGGGGGTAGATGGCGTTGGCTGGGCAACCGTTATTTCTGAATGTGTGTCTGCGGGCCTGATCATCCGCAGTCTGATGAAGGAAAGGGGAGCTATGAAGCTTCATCTTTCCAAACTGCGCGTTGTACCTGAAAAATTGAAACAGATCATACGTATAGGTCTGCCGGCAGGTATGCAGGGAGCGATATTCTCTGTTTCCAACGTGCTGATCCAGTCATCTGTAAACTCTTTTGGCTCTGTTGCCATGGCAGGAAATACATCTTCTGCCAATATTGAAGGCTTTGTATACACGGCTATGAATGCTGTATACCAGACCAGCTTAAGCTTTACCAGCCAGAACCTGGGCGGTAAGAAATACAGCCGTATTGACAAGATCAAAAATATCTGTCTGGGAGTTGTAACAGTAGTAGGTCTGATCCTGGGACTGGGAGCTGTATTTGGCGGAAAAGGACTTTTAAGTATCTATTCTTCTGATCCGGAGGTACTTGCCTTTGGCATGCGCAGACTGCGTATTATCTGCGGTACCTATTTTCTGTGCGGTCTTATGGATTGTATGGTAGGAAGTTTAAGAGGTCTGGGATATTCAGTACTTCCAATGATCGTATCCTTAACAGGAGCCTGCGGCTTCCGTGTATTCTGGATCTTTACGATCTTTGCTTCCTGCCGGACCCTTGAAGTGCTTTATCTGTCCTATCCGGTTTCCTGGATCATAACGGCTTCAGCTCATATGTTTACATATTATAAAATACGAAAAAGATTCCCGAAAAAAGATGCAGTGTAAGATCCTTTCGGGGGTCTTTTTTATTGCGCGATACATATGGTGAAAACTTAATAGAATATTCTGATAAATACGTTTTGAATACAAAATAAAAGTATTAAAATGTACAAAAAATATAAATAATTACAATCAATAAATACAATTTTAAAATATGCTAAAAATATAGAATTAATTTTAAAATAGTATTGACAAAATGCGGGATATCTGGTATATTAAAGACAACAAAAGAACGAAGGAAATAAATAAAAAAGAAATTGTAGACAATCAGTTTCGAAAAAATCTAAGAAAAGGAGGTACGGACCACCAGAAGGATAACATTGTTTCATTTATAAAAGATGTGATTTATAAATGAGACTAGGACAAACCTCAATCTTTTAAAACCGCTTACTTAAAAAACTATCCGTAAGAGTATCGAAAAGAGAAGAGTACAAAATTGGAAAATCCAGTTTTCGGTTTGGTCATATGACGAGAAAGTATGGTCAGGACGAAAGAAGATTACCAGATAGAAAGAAATATAAAAAGAAAGAGTGAGAAAAGAAAAGCGGAAGAGAAAGAAATGAGGCACACAATTGAATATAGAGAAAAGAAACGAAAAACAAATGTTTCAGAAAAGAGAGGCTTGGTCCAATGGACGAGATAGTCAGAAGGCGGATATCGTAATCGCGAAGTGGTTAATCAAAGATTCGATATCCGTCTTGTTTTTTGTCATTTTACAGTCCTTCCAGATTAAAAGGCGGTGTGTATTCTTCTTTCGCACTGCTTTTTTGCTGCATAAAACCGTCAGTCATGCCAAGCTCCAGGGCAGTATCTACTACTTTGTTATACTCATAAGAAGTGATCCGGCGATTTAGCTGGGGATAGTCCGGATTTTTGGTATAAGGAGTGTACTGGCTTAACAGGCTTACCAGATAGGAATGCTCCGGAAAATGTTGGTGGATCCAGTAAAGCAACCGGATGGAATCATCCTTATGTCCGGGAAGGACCATATGGCGGATAATGATGCCTTTCGTCATTAAGGGAAAATCCGGTCTGCCGGGGACAGAGGAAGGATGGATCGTATATTCGGGTGCGCCGGTCTGGTGGATCATCTGGGCGATAGAAGCAGAGGCCTGTTCAAAGTAATCTTTTGCTTTTGAATAGCGAAAAGCCAGTTCATTGTCAAAATATTTAAAATCAGGAAGCCAGATATCAATATAATCTTTTAACAGGGAAATGATCTCCGGGCATTCATAGCCGCCACAGTTGCAGACTACAGGGATATGAAGCTTGTGGCGGACCAGATCCAGTGCTTTAATAATATCTGGAAAAAACTGGGTAGGCGTTACCAGATTGATATTGTAAGCGCCTTTGTCCTGAAGACGCAAAAAAGCATCTCCCAGTTCGTTTACAGTCAGTTCTTTACCAAAATGGTCTTTGCTTAGTATTGAGTTCTGGCAGAAACAGCAGCGTAAGGTACAGCCGGAGAAAAAGACAGCGCCGCTGCCGCCTGGTTCTTCTTCCGGTCCGCTGAGCACCGGTTCCTCCCATTTATGAAGGGCGGCTCTGGCTGCTGAAATGTGACTTGAGCAGCCGCAGTAGCCTGTGGTCACACTGCGGTTTACATGACACATTCTGGGACAGAGTGTACAGTTTGTATAGTCAGGTAAGTTCATATAGAAACTCCTTTTTGTATTTATGTACTCTCGGAATCTTCCCTGCACCTGTTTTTGTGGTCGATTTTGCGGGAGTACATATCTTGCAAGTGCTCTTTGTGGGAGCATTTGTCCATTTATGGTTCGGTTCTGATCAGCCGGTGCTGCTCCCTGTATTCTTTCGGTGAGATCCCGTATTCTTTTTTAAAAGCACGGAAAAAGCTGGTGTAATCTTTAAAACCATATTGTGGAAAAATACGGCTGATAGGTTCGCCGGAGAGGATCGCCTGGCGGCTGGCATGAAGCCGCTTTTTTAATATATACTGATGCAGGGAAATTCCCATATTATCTTTGAAAATGTGGGCAATGTGGTATTTACTCACATAAAAATTTGCTGCGATCCGTTCCAGACTTAGATCATCTTCCAGATTCTGATGGATATAGTCACATATTTTTAAGTAAAGGGCATTTTCAAATACCTGGGAATGTTCGTGGAGGCTGCTGTAAAGGAGCCGGTTAATGTATACAAGGAAAGACATAGCCATCAGTTCGCTTGCCTGGGCATGAAAAATACGCTCGGAACTATTTTCCTCTAACAGATCCATCAGCTTTCCCAGGATATACTGGGCTGTAATACGGTCGGTAGGAATGCGGTAGATCTGGTTAGAGGCAGCAGTGTCAAAGCAATAGGTCAGGTCAGTATCCTGTTTATGGAGTTTTTCATAATAAGACCGGTTCAGCCAGAGCACAAAACGGCGGTATGGCTGGTCGAAGGAGAGAAATTCCGGAAAATGGGGGATTCCCGGTGGAATCAGCAGGCAGTCACCGTAGGAAAGTTTGTATATAGCATCGCCGATGTGGTATTTGACATTTCCTTCCAGAAAAAAATAAAATTCGCAGTAATCATGGTGGTGAGAGGCAACAGAACGCAGCTCAGTATCGTTATAATAAAAAAGCTCAAAATCTACCGGCCGCATGTATTGCCGTTTATTGAAATCCATGGAAATCTGTTTCACGTAAAAATGCCCTCCTGTACTTGGAATCTTTCTGTACTTACGTAATATCAGGCACAAAAAAATCGGGAATGCATAATGATATTTTTACGGATTGTACATAATATTGTACGCTGTACTTTGGCAGTCAGCTATATTTTGGTAACTGTGAGGAACATCTCCGCGAAATTGGATACCATCACCTTTGTTCAGGATGAATTCTTCTCCGTCATTTATAATCTTCACAGAACCTTCTGTAACAGTAAAAAATTCAATAGTTCCCTGTAAATGGGGTTCGGAATTCCAATGGCAGTCTTTGTCCATTTCCAGGTAAAAAACAGAAAAACGGCGGTTTTTATCGTCAGAAAAAACAGAATAGTTCCTTGCAGTGCCATCTGCAATAGGAATTGGTTCAATCTCAGAAATCTTAACTACATGGTTCATTGGGTCCGGTCGTCTTGTTAATTCATCAAAAGGTACCCCAAGTCCATTGGCAATCTTCCAGAGAATCCCCAAAGTGGGATTTCCGTCTCCTTTTTCAATCAGTGCCAGCATACTTTTGCTGACTCCGCTGAGTTTTCCAAGTTCCTCTAAGCTTAAACGATTTTTTTTGCGCAATATAGCTATATTGTTGGCAACAATTTCGTTGATTTTTTCCAAAACAAAAAATCCTCCTATCTATTGACAATATATTGGAGAAAAAGTACAATATATTATACATTGAGTTTGCAAACCCAACAACAGTATTATATATCATTCATTAGAAAAAGGAAAGGATGTGCTGTGTCTGAAAGTCTGTCATTTTCCAATCGCCTGTTCTAATATATTGGACATGTTTTACAGAATCAGCACAGACAGGTATGTTGTATGAAATATGATTTTGACAGTTGCATTGATCGTACCAAGGTTATGTCTATTAAATGGTCATCCAAGCTTCGTCAGGAGATGTATGGAGAGAGCGATGTGATCCCACTGGGTATTGCAGATATGGATTTTAAGGCAGCTCCGGCAGTGGCAAAAGCGATCCAGGACCGTGCAGCTCATGAGAATTACGGATATGGGTATCTTGCGGATGAATTTCTCATGGCCTGCGTTAACTGGCAGAAAAGACGTAATCACTGGGATATTAAAAAAGAATGGATCACATATACACCGGGATTAAATCTTCCACTTGTATTTGCCATTGAACTGTTCACGGATCCGGGAGATAACGTTATCATCCAATCTCCGGTTTATTATCCTTATTATGATTATGTTAATAAAACAGGACGTCATATTGTATACAATGCCCTTGTAAATAAAGACGGTTATTATGAGATGAATTTCGAGCAGTTGGAAATGCAGGCAAAAGATCCGAAAACAAAACTGATCCTGGTATGCAGCCCTCAAAATCCAAGTGGACGCCTTTGGACAAAAGAGGAGCTGACCCGCATGGGAAATATTTGTATTGATAATGGCGTGAAGGTTGTAGTAGATGAGATCCATTCAGATCTTATCCTGACAGACAGGGAATTTGTATCTTTTGCAACGATCAGTGATAAATTTGCACAGAACAGCATTATCTGCACGTCACCGTCTAAAAGCTTTAATGTAGCCGGACTGCTGGTATCTGATATCATTATTCCAAATGATGAGATGCGTGCAGCATTCCAGGAAAAAATGCAGCCATATTATTTATGGCCGGGTGCATTCGGCGCGGTAGCACAGATCGCAGCTTATAATGAAAGTGAGGAGTGGCTGGAAGAATTAAAAGAATATTTACGGGGTAATGCACAGTTTATAGCAGATTTTATCCAGAAACGGATGCCAAAGGTGAAATATCGTATTCCGGAAGCAACGTATCTTGGCTGGCTGGATTTCAGGGCTTATGGAATGACAGATCAGGAATTATGGGATTTTATGTGCCATAAAGCAAAAGTGGCAACAGATGATGGACCTAAATTTGGGCCTAATGGGGAAGCAGGCGGCTTTCAGCGTATTAATTTCTCATGCCCGAGAGCACAGCTTGAAGAGGCTTTGAACCGGATCGCAGAGGCACTTGATGCTTTATAAATGTAGGGAG
>ENA-OPBN01000954-OPBN01000954.1-human-gut-metagenome-genome-assembly--contig:-NODE-954-length-15769-cov-3.494909_pt1 | contig 15769 bp, 12 predicted proteins | sample MGYA00241068_ERZ501452 | MGnify/ENA primary metagenome ERZ501452 (study PRJEB25962, sample SAMEA2042507) | human gut metagenome | biome: human gut; feature: human-associated habitat; material: faeces... | reverse complement strand
TGGAACGTGATGGGCCAGCCTGTCGATGGCAAGGATATGCCCGAGGTGGATGCCTGGTACCCGATTCACCATCCCGCCCCGAGCTTTGACCAGCTCACCACCAAGACCGAGATCTTCGAGACCGGCATTAAGGCCGTCGACCTGCTCGAGCCCTACATCCGTGGCGGTAAGACGGGTCTGTTCGGCGGCGCCGGCGTTGGCAAGACCGTTCTGATTCAGGAGCTCATCAACAACCTCGCCCAGGAGCACGGCGGCACTTCGGTGTTCACCGGCGTCGGCGAGCGCACCCGTGAGGGCACCGACCTGTACCTGGAGATGAGCGAGTCCGGCGTTATCGACAAGACCTGCCTGGTCTACGGTCAGATGAACGAGCCCCCGGGAGCGCGTCTGCGCATCGGCCTGGCCGGCCTGACCGAGGCGGAGTACTTCCGCGATCGCGGCCAGGACGTCCTGCTGTTCATCGACAACATCTTCCGCTTCTCTCAGGCGGGTTCCGAGGTTTCGGCCCTGCTCGGCCGTATGCCGTCCGCCGTTGGCTACCAGCCCACGCTGGCTACCGAGATGGGCGACCTGCAGGAGCGCATCACTTCGACCAAGACCGGTTCCATTACCTCGGTCCAGGCCGTCTACGTCCCCGCCGACGACCTGACCGACCCGGCTCCTGCCACGACCTTTACCCACCTCGACGCCACGACCGTTCTCTCGCGTTCCATCGCCGAGCTCGGTCTCTACCCGGCCATCGACCCGCTGGCGAGCTCCTCTGACGCGCTCGACCCCGCGATCGTGGGCGAGGAGCACTACCGCGTCGCCGTCAAGGTCCAGGAGCTTCTCCAGGAGTACTCCGACCTGCAGGACATCATCGCCATTCTCGGTATGGACGAGCTGTCCGAGGAGCAGCGCCTTACGGTCAACCGTGCTCGTAAGCTGCAGCAGTTCCTTTCCCAGTCCTTCCATGTCGCTGAGCAGTTCACCGGCAACCCCGGTGTCTACATCCGCGTCGCCGATACGGTCCGCTCCTTTGCGGCCATCGTCGACGGTGAGTGCGACAACCTGCCCGAGCAGGCATTCCGTTATGCCGGCACCATTGACGACGTGCGTGAGCGCGCCGCTAAGATGGGGGCGTAGGAACCATGGCAAAGCCCATGCAGCTGCGAATCGTTTGCCCCGAGGAGTGCGTGTATGAGGGGGCCGTCGCGTACGTGGCGGTGCCCTCCACCGTCGGAGAGTTCGGTATTCTCCCGCATCATGCGAGCGAGATCTGCACGATCGACGGTGGCCATATCCGCGTCTCCGAAACCAAGATGGGCGTCGTCGACCATGTCTTTGCGGTGACGGACGGATATGTCCAGGTTGCGAACGACGAGGTCATCGTGCTCGCCGAGCGCGCCATCGACACCGAGAAGGTCGATGCCGACGAGGTGAACGCCAGGCTTGCAGGTTTTGAAGACCAGCTGGGGAATATGGCGGAGGGCGACGCTCGTCGCGCCTACCTCTATAATGAAATCGCATGGTGCAAGCTGCTGCTTGCTCAGTAGGCGCAGGCGAACAAACCGTTCGCGCGCACAGCGATTGACATCATGCCCGGGGAGCGGCCCCGGGCATGTTTTTTTGAAAGGGAAACGCTTGGATATCATCCGCGTTGAAGGTGGTCATCTCATCAGCGGCACGGTCGCCGTCTCGGGTGCGAAGAACTCTGCGCTCAAGCTCATGGCCGCAACGTTGCTCGCGCCGGGTGCCACCACACTCGAGAACGTGCCCAATATCTCGGACGTCCATGTGATGGGCAAGGTGCTCAAGCGCATGGGTGCTACTATCGACGTGCTCGATGAGCACACGCTGCGAATCGATACCTCTGCCGTGTCCTCCTGGGAGGCGCCGTATGACCTGGTGGCCAAGATGCGCGCATCGACCGCCGTCATGGGTCCGTTGCTTGGGCGCTTTGGCTGTGCCAAGATCGCGATGCCCGGTGGCTGTAATCTCGGTGCACGCAAGATCGACATGCACATCCTGGGCCTTGGCGCCTTGGGCGTTCAGTTCGACACCGATCACGGCTACATTCACGCCGACGCACCCGAGGGTCTTACCGGTACGGCGGTGACGCTCGAATTCGCCAGCGTCGGTGCCACGGAGAACCTCATCATGGCTGCGGTCAAGGCCAAGGGCACCACCGTTATCGACAACGCGGCGCGCGAGCCCGAGATCGTGGACCTCGCCAACATGCTCAACGAGATGGGCGCCAAGATCACCGGCGCCGGCACCCCCGTCGTTCAGATCGAGGGCGTGGAGGAGCTGCATCCAGTGACCCACCGCGTGGTGGGTGACCGTATCGAGGCGGGCACCTTTATCACCGCTACCGCCCTCATGGCCGATGAGTCGGGCGTCGAGGTCACGGGCTTCAACCCGATCAACCTCGGCATGGTCATCAAGAAGCTCGAGCTCATGGGCGTGCGCATCGATCGCATCGAGAACGGCGTCCGAGCCTATCGCGCCGATCGCATTGAGCCGGTCGACATCCAGACCTTGCCGTTCCCCGGCTTCCCCACGGATATGCAGGCCCAGATCATGGTCCTATCCGCCCTTGCCGACGGCAATTCCATCATTACGGAGAACATCTTCGAGAACCGCTTCATGTTCGCCTCCGAGCTCGTTCGCATGGGCGCGGACATCCGCGTGGAGAGCCATCATGCGATGGTGCACGGCGTGGACGGATTCTCCGGAGCCCAGGTCACCTCGCCCGATCTGCGTGGCGGTGCGGCTCTCGTGGTCGCCGGCCTTATCGCCGAGGGCTACACCGAGGTGTCCGCCATCCATCACATCGACCGCGGGTATGAGCGCTTCGTTGAGAAGCTCTGCTCGCTTGGTGCTCATGTCGAGCGTCTGAGCGTACCCGACCCCATCGACGACTAGCGTAGGTACTCTATGAGCCACAGAAAGATCCCGGTCCAGCAGGGCCGCCAGCCCTCCACGGGTGCCAGCAGTAGGATTTACAGCCGCGATAACGTGAGCCGTTATTCCGAGCGCGCCCGCCAGCGCCGTAAGAGCCGCATGATCAAGCGTGGTATTCTCGGCGCGGTGCTCGCGGTGCTGCTCGTGGGCGTTGTGGGCGTTGGAGCTTGGTTCTTCCGCATTGCGGGCAACCTGAGCGGCAACGGCTTCATCGGTGCCAACGTCCTGCAGATCCTGAACGACTCCGATGTCGCGCGCGAGCCGTTTTACATGCTCCTGCTCGGCACGGACGGCCGTCCGGGCGAGGACGTGTATCGCTCCGACTCGATCATCCTGGCGCGAGTCGACCCCGTCGAGAAAAAGGCCGCGCTCATCTCGATCCCGCGTGACACCCGCGTGGTCTACAAGGGCGAGACCATGAAGATCAACGCAACCCATTCCATCGATGGCCCCGAGGGCGTGATCAAGGCCGTGAACGACCTGTGCTTCGACGGCGAGCAAAAGGTGTCGCACTATGCCGAGGTCAACTTCCCCGGCATGGAGCAGCTCATCGACGCCGTCGGCGGCATGGACTTGGAAGCCACCGAGGAGGTCGACGATCCGGCGCACCTCGACGTCAAAGTCGAGAAGGGCTGGCAGCATATGGACGGCAGGACCGCCCTTGCCTACGCCCGTTGCCGCTACACCTACGCCGACGGAGACTACACCCGCATGCGCCATCAGCGCCAGGTGCTTGGTGCCCTGGCCTCCAAGATCTTGAACGACCTTGACCCCGCCAGCATCATGGGCACGATCGAGTCCCTTTCCAACGTGGTGATCACCACCTTGACCCCGCAGGACATCCTGGCGGTGGCCAACGCGATGCGTGGCATGGACGTGGGCAACGATATGTACGTCGCCAACATCCCGTCCTACGCCGATGGCACGACGTATGTGAACGGCGTGAGCTACGTGTTCGTGTACGAGGATAAGCTCGCCGAGATGATGGACAAGGTGGACGCCGGAGAGAACCCCGATGGCCCCCAGACCATGGGCAGCGAGACGGGCAACGGCTCCACGCTGAGCGACATCTCGGGTTCCGCGTTCGCATCCGGTGACACCGAGGACGAGTCGGCAGCCGAGTAGGAGAGCGCGATTCGCTTTCGTTACGGGCTCGCAAATACATATACGTGTCTTTGACTTGCAAGCACCCCTGGCATACGCTGGGGGTGTTTCGCGTATCGGTCTCCTCACGTGGGGCGCCGCCCAACTAGAAAGGAACATCCATGTCCGATGTCCTCAGCCGTTTCTTGAGATATGTCCAGGTGGACACGCAGTCTGCCGATGAGCACTGCGATCAGGTTCCCTCGACAGCCATTCAGTTCGACCTTGCCAACATGCTCGCCGATGAGCTGCGTGACCTCGGTGCCCGTGATGTCACGGTGTCCGAGAACGCCTATGTCACGGCTTGGATCCCCGCAAGTGAGGGTGCCGAGGACCGTCCGCGCCTTGGGTTGATCTCGCATCTCGATACCACCGAACAGGCCCCCGGCTTTGGCGTGAAGCCTCATGTTATGACTTACGAGGGCGGTGACCTGGTGTGCGCCATGGTCGATGGCAAAGCGATCTCCATTAGCCCCGCGTTGCTGCCCGCTCTGAACGACCTTGTGGGCGAGGAGCTCGTATGCACCGACGGCACCACGCTGTTGGGCGCAGACGACAAGGCCGGCATCGCCGAGATCATGGCGCTCGTCGCCCTCATTGCGGAAAACCCCGCTCTGCCTCATCCCGAACTGGGCATCTGTTTCTGCCCCGACGAGGAGATTGGCCATGGCGCCGAGCTGCTCGATCTGGATGCCTACGGCTGCGCGTACGCCTACACGGTTGACGGCGGCCCGATCGGCGAGCTCGAGTGGGAGTGTTTCAACGCCGCCGAGGCCGTCGTGCGTTTCCAGGGCTTCTCCATCCACCCCGGCGATGCCAAGGGCCGCATGGTCAACGCGGCCGAGCTCGCGCATCGCTTCCACAGCCTGCTTCCCGCCGTGCAGCGCCCGGAGTACACCAGCGGGTACGAGGGTTTCTATTATCTCGAGGGCATCAGCGGCACGGTTGAGCATGCGACGAGCCGCTACATCATCCGCGATCACGACGCCGGCAAGTTCCAGGCCAAGATCGATCACCTGCTGTCCGCCGTGTCGTTCATGAATGAGGAGCAGGGCTGCGAGCGCGTGACCGTCGAGATCAAGCAGCAGTACCGCAACATGGCCGAGAAGGTGGCGCAGTATCCTGAGCTCATCACCCTCGCCAAGGAGGCGTTCGCCGAGACCGGCGTCGAGCCCAACGTCATCCCCATCCGCGGTGGCACCGACGGCGCTCAGCTGTCCTTCCGCGGGTTGCCCTGCCCGAACCTCTCTACGGGAGCCTATTGCTGCCACGGAGTGAACGAGTTCATTCCGGTGAAGTCGCTCGAAACCATGGTCGATGTCCTGACCCATCTGGTGGCCAAGTTCGCCGCATAAACTATCACGAAATCTGTTGCAATTGCGCAGAAGCACGCCGAGCTCCCCGTTTGTCCGTTCGGGCTTCGGGGCGCTCGGCGTCTTTGGGGTAGAATGCAGCGCAGAGAACCGAAGTGAAGGGAACAAACGTGGAAGCAGCTGATCAGGGCGCCAAACCACATCTCACCATGGCAAATGAGGATTACCTCGAGTGCATCGTGCGCATCGAGGCGGAGGGGCCCGAACAGGGTACCGATGGCATCCGTTCGGTCGAAATCGCGCAGCGTCTAGATGTCTCTAAAGCTTCGGTCAACAAGGCGATCGCCTCGCTCAAATCACAGGGCATGGTCGAGCAGGCGCATTACGGAAAGGTTCGCCTAACCGAGGAGGGAAGGTCCATTGGAGCCGCCGTGTGGCGTCGCCACCGTATGCTGCGCGCTTTCCTGACTGATGAGCTGGGTGTTGAATTCGATCGCGCAGATGAGGAGGCGTGCAAGATGGAGCACGCCCTGTCCGAGGACACCATGGATCGCTGGATCGCCCACATGGAGCACGACGGAATCAAACTCGTTGACTGATGTCTAACGCTCCCCACGCATGAGGACCCCCTGCAAGTACGCCGGTTATGGCCTCCTTGCAGGGGTTTTGCGTTTGGTTGATATCATCTCGAGAGGCGCTTGCCGAGTGGGCACCTGTCGTTATGCGCAACCTCAGGTGAGCGGGAGAATCTTACAGTTTGCTTAGAAAGGCGTGATGCTGGTTGGCCCGTCGCGGTTCGGGTATACCGAGCTATGCAGAGACGTCAACCACAGACCACCGCAAGGGGTGCATGCGCGCATGGGCGCGATACTTCATTTTGGCGCTGACGGCTGGCGAGCCCGGCTTGATGGCGATTTTAACGACGACAACGTGATCCGTGTGGCCGATGCCGCGGGTGAGATGTGGGCGCGTCGCGCACCCGGCGCCTTGGTGTATGTCGGATACGACATGCGCCCAGGTGCCGATCATTTCGCGCGGTTGGCGGGTAAGGTCCTTGCCTCGCATGGCTTGCACGTCAAAGTGTCCGATCGGTATGTCCCAACACCCGCATTGTCATGGACTGTCGCGCAGGATGTGCGGGCCGTAGGCGGCCTCATGGTGACCGGGTCGCATAGTCCTAACGATTATCAGGGCATCAAGCTCCGCCAGGCGGACGGCGGTATAGGCTCGGACGAAATTTATGAGGAGCTCGAACGGGCTATTCCCTCCGACCCAACTCCCGAACGCGGCGCAATTGAAACGTGCGATTTTCTGACCAGGTATTTCGATCATCTCTACACGCTGGTCGACACCGAGGCGATTGCGGCGGCCCATCTAAAGGTTGTGTATGACCCGCTGTATGGGTCCGCAAGCCGCTATTTCGCGGATCTATTGCGTGCAATGGGAGTTGACGTCGTTGAAATTCATGGGGTCACCGATGCGGAGACGGACGAAACACATCCTGAGCCGGTGGAGCCCTGGGTCGACGATTGCGAGTGCGAGGTTCTGGCACAGGGAGCACATGCGGGCCTGGTAAACGACGGGGATGGCGATCGGGTAGGCGCGGTAGACGAGCGCGGACACTTTGTGAGCGCGCAAAAGGTGCTTGCTCTGGTGCTGGCCCATCTATGCGTCAATCGAGGGATGACCGGACGAGTGGTGTTGAACCAGTCTTCGTCGGTTGTTACGCGCAAAACTGCGAGGATGCTGGGATGCAAGTTGAACATCAAGCCCGTGGGATTCAAATATATCTATGGCGAGATGCTCAAGGGTGACGTACTGCTAGGTGGGGGAGCGGCCGGGGGCATCGGCTTTGCGAGCCATATGCCCGAGCGCGACGGCCTTCTCACCAACCTGATGCTATGTGAGGCCATGGCTACTATGGGAATGCCTCTGGGTGAGTTGGACGAAAAGCTCGAGGGGGCGTGCGGTCACTATTACTATGCCCGACGCGACGTGCGCCTCGACCAGGAGATCATCGAAATGCTCAGGACGATCTTGCCGGGGTTGGATCCACCGGTTATCGCGGGGCGCGTGCCCTCGTCGGTGAGTCATATGGATGGCCTGCGCTTCGAATTTGCCGATGAATCATGGTTATTGTTGAGGCCGTCGGGGACAGAACCCGTGGTCCGTGTGTATGCGGAGGCCCAGACGATTGAGATGCGCGATGAATTGTTGGGAGCCGGGTGCGCCATAGCTCGCGGAGACTTTGGATAAAACACCACGTTGACGGGCTGTATCGCATCAAGGATCAATGCATATATATAGATATGGAAATGAACAGCCGAGAGTTAAATATGTGCAAAATATGGAGACGCAAATAACCCTTTGCGCGGCGGCGGGACTCTGGCAATATATCTCTTCGCCGCGCGGGTGGCCGAGAGCGAACGAGCTCGGAAGACCCGCGGCGGGTACCTTGAGAACCGGATACCGCGAAGAGACGGAACAAGTGGAGACACCATTTATAAGGTGTCAGCAGTGATGTACTTTTCAAGAACAGTTGTGTAAGGTCTGACTTAGTCAGGCCCCGTTCAACTTTTCCTTAACCAGTTTACAGAACGCTAATACATCGAATGGAATCCGATCCAGCGAGAAGCTGGTCGGGACGGGCACTCCGCGCCAACCATGATCGCGACCGGACCGCGCGTCCGGCCATCATATTGGACGGAGAGTTCGATCCTGGCTCAGGATGAACGCTGGCGGCGCGCCTAACACATGCAAGTCGAACGGCACCCCTCTTCGGAGGGAAGCGAGTGGCGAACGGCTGAGTAACACGTGGAGAACCCGCCCCCTCCTCCGGGATAGCCTCGGGAAACCGTGGGTAATACCGGATGACCCCGCAGGGCCGCATGGCCCCGCGGGCAAAGCCCAGACGGGAGGGGATGGCTCCGCGGCCCATCAGGTAGACGGCGGGGTGACGGCCCACCGTGCCGACGACGGGTAGCCGGGTTGAGAGACCGACCGGCCAGATTGGGACTGAGACACGGCCCAGACTCCTACGGGAGGCAGCAGTGGGGAATCTTGCGCAATGGGGGGAACCCTGACGCAGCGACGCCGCGTGCGGGACGAAGGCCCTCGGGTCGTAAACCGCTTTCAGCAGGGATGAGACAAGACGGTACCTGCAGAAGAAGCCCCGGCTAACTACGTGCCAGCAGCCGCGGTAATACGTAGGGGGCGAGCGTTATCCGGATTCATTGGGCGTAAAGCGCGCGTAGGCGGCCCGGCAGGCAGGGGGTCAAATGGCGGGGCTCAACCCCGTCCCGCCCCCTGAACCGCCGGGCTCGGGTCCGGTAGGGGAGGGTGGAACACCCGGTGTAGCGGTGGAATGCGCAGATATCGGGTGGAACACCGGTGGCGAAGGCGGCCCTCTGGGCCGAGACCGACGCTGAGGCGCGAAAGCTGGGGGAGCGAACAGGATTAGATACCCTGGTAGTCCCAGCCGTAAACGATGGGTGCTAGGTGTGGGGGGACGATCCCTCCGTGCCGCAGCCAACGCATTAAGCGTCCCGCCTGGGGAGTACGGCCGCAAGGCTAAAACTCAAAGGAATTGACGGGGGCCCGCACAAGCAGCGGAGCATGTGGCTTAATTCGAAGCAACGCGAAGAACCTTACCAGGGCTTGACATGACCGTGAAGCCGGGGAGACCCGGTGGCCGAGAGGAGCGGTCACAGGTGGTGCATGGCTGTCGTCAGCTCGTGTCGTGAGATGTTTGGTTAAGTCCAGCAACGAGCGCAACCCCCGCCGCATGTTGCCAGCACCTCGGGTGGGCACCCATGCGGGACCGCCGGAGTCAATCCGGAGGAGGGCGGGGACGACGTCAAGTCATCATGCCCCTTATGCCCTGGGCTGCACACGTGCTACAATGGCCGGTACAGCGGGATGCGATGGCGCGAGCCGGAGCGGATCCCTGAAAGCCGGCCCCAGTTCGGATTGGGGGCTGCAACCCGCCCCCATGAAGTCGGAGTTGCTAGTAATCGCGGATCAGCATGCCGCGGTGAATGCGTTCCCGGGCCTTGTACACACCGCCCGTCACACCACCCGAGTCGTCTGCACCCGAAGTCGCCGGCCCAACCGCAAGGGGGGAGGCGCCGAAGGTGTGGAGGGTGAGGGGGGTGAAGTCGTAACAAGGTAGCCGTACGGGAACGTGCGGCTGGATCACCTCCTTTCTAGGGAGAATCAGCTTACTAGAAAGCAACAGAGAACCAAATCTCACAAAGTTACGGCGCAGGTGTGCCCGAGTCTCCGCCCGCCCCTTCGCGTGTCCGGTCCCCGGGGTCACCCCGCGTACCTTGAGAGCCGCATAGCGACAAGACGGATCTATTACGATCTGATCGATTCTTCTATATTGAGATATGAGATATATCTTCCAATCTGCAAATATAGTAAGTTGCATGACGATCGCCGGTGGCGTGTGCCACCGAGCGTATGCGACACCCAGACATTCAAGTGTCTAGATACGGCGTCCCGCACGGTCGTGCGGGAAGATATCTAGGGCGCACGGCGGATGCCTTGGCACATGGAGCCGATGAAGGACGCGGCAAGCTGCGATAATCCGCGGTTAGGGGCACACACCCTTCGACCCGCGGGTCTCCGAATGGGCGAACCCGCCAGGAGAAGTCCTGGCATCCCCCGACTGAACACATAGGTCGGGGGAGGACAACCCGGGGAACTGAAACATCTAAGTACCCGGAGGAGAAGAAATCAACCTCGAGATTCCCCGAGTAGCGGCGAGCGAAAGGGGACCTAGGCCAAACCGTGGAGCGGGCGGGCGCCAGCCCTTACCGCCCACGGGGTTGTAGGGCCTCCCGCCCGGGAGCTGGCGCTCCCGGCGGGCATCCATCCAGGGGAGCCGAACGGCATGGGAAGGCCGGCGGCACAGGGTTAGGGCCCCGTAGGCGCACCCTGGGATGGAGCCCGGTGGAGGTACCTGAGTAGGGCCGGGCACGTGAAACCCGGTCCGAACCCGGGGGGACCACCCTCCAAGCCTGAATACTCCCATGTGACCGATAGCGCACCAGTACCGTGAGGGAAAGGTGAAAAGCACCCCGGGAGGGGAGTGAAACAGTACCTGAAACCGTGCGCCCGCAAGGCGTCGGAGCAGGCTTGTCCTGTGACGGCGTGCCTTTTGTAGAATGAGCCAGCGAGTTGCTGGCACGCGGCGAGGTTAAGCTGGGAAGCGAGCCGGAGCGAAAGCGAGTCCGAAACGGGCGATTCCAGTCGCGTGCCGCAGACGCGAAGCCGGGTGAGCTATCCCTGGGCAGGCTGAAGCGGGGGTAAGACCCCGTGGAGGGCCGAACGGACGTACGTTGAAAAGTGCGCCGATGACCTGGGGATAGGGGTGAAAGGCCTATCAAACCCGGAGATATCTCGTTCTCCCCGAAATAGCTTTAGGGCTAGCGTCGAGAGTTAACCGCCGGAGGTAGAGCACCGGATCGATGAGGGGGCTTCGCCGCCTACCGATTCGAACCGAACTCCGAATGCCGGTCGGTCCATATCTCGGCAGTCAGAGCATGTGGGCTAAGCTGTGTGCTCGAGAGGGAAACAGCCCAGACCGCCCGCTAAGGCCCCCAATTCTCAGTTAAGTGGCAAAGGATGTGCGTCCGCGCAGACAACCAGGAGGTTGGCTTAGAAGCAGCCACCCCTTCAAAGAGTGCGTAACAGCTCACTGGTCGAGTGGACATGCGCCGACAATACACGGGGCTAAACTGAGAGCCGAAGCGGCGGCAATGAGAATTCATTGGGTAGGGGAGCGTCCCCAGCGGGGCGAAGCCGGAGGGTCACCGACGGTGGACTGCTGGGGAGTGAGAATGCTGGCATGAGTAGCGAGAGACGAGAGAGTAACTCGTCCGCCGTAAACCCGAGGTTTCCTGGGCGAGGCTAATCCTCCCAGGGTCAGTCGGGGGCTAAGCCGAGGGCGGAAGCCGTAGGCGACGCGCAGCAGGTGGACATTCCTGCACCGGAGATGCACCGTCACGACCGACGGGGCGACGGATTGGGGTGGCTCGGCGGGGTTCTGGACGTCCCCGTGATGGAGCGCGGCCCGGAGACCAGGCAAATCCGGTCTCCACGAGGGCGAGGCTCCGGACGAAGCGCTTGAGCGAAGCGAGTGAGCCCGTGGTCCCCAGAAAAACCCCTAGGCAGGGGCATCTCCGCCCGTACCGCAAACCGACACAGGTGGGTGGGTAGAACATACCGAGGCGATCGGGTCAACCATGGTCAAGGAACTCGGCAAAATGGCCCCGTAACTTCGGGAGAAGGGGCGCCGGCGCGTACGTGGACCCACTTGCTGGGCGAGCGGAGGCCGGCCGCAGTGAAGAGGCCCAATCGACTGTTTACCAAAAACACAGGACTCTGCAGAAGGCGAGAGCCGACGTATAGGGTCTGACGCCTGCCCGGTGCCGGAAGGTCACGCGGAGGGGTTAGCGCGAGCGAAGCCCCGAAGCCAAGCCCCGGTAAACGGCGGCCGCATCTGCTCGCATATCCCCAGCTCGCGGGTATAGTAGACCAGAGGGATGGCCGCCGCGGGCAGGAGTTTGTCGCCCCGCCGCACGGCGTCCAGAGCAGGACTTTCCCGCAGGGAGACCCAATCTGCCGCCGGGTACAGCTCCGGTTCCATCTTGGAAAAAATGGCCCGATCCTCGAACACCTCCAGATCCGCCGAAACGATGAGGTCTGGGAGCACCGCATCCGGACGGGCCAGATACTCCGACATATGCTCCGGGTATCCCAAGCCGAAAAAACGAACCTCCAGCTCAATGTCTTCCCGGTGCAGCCGCCCGGCCAGCTCCTGCAAAAACGCCTTTTCCTGGCGGTGCAGGACGCAGATGTGGTTCCAATAGAGCAGAATGTGTGTCATGCCAGATGATCTCCTCTCCGAAGCGATGCCTGATAGGTTTGTTGCCGGCGGTACAGCTCGCCTAATTCCATATAGAGTGCGGCCTCCTGTGGGCTGCGCTCCACCACTGCAGCCACCGCGCCGCCCCCCATGACGATGCGCCGCCGGGACATCAAGGCGGTGTGCGGGTCATGGGGGACCACCAGCACCAACTTGTCATGACGCTGAAGCAGGCCCAGCGCCCGCTCTTTGTCGATGCCGGCGTTCTCAATCTCGTCGATGAGGACAATGGGGCTGTCGCAGAGCAGGGCGATGTCGGCGATCATCAGCGGGACTGGCCGCCGCTGAGCTGGTTCAGGCTCTGGCCCAGGGCAACAGGCTCCGGGGTGATCTCATTGGCCAGGGCCAGCACCTCCACCGGCGGGGTCTCCTTCCCCCTGCACTGGGCATGGAGGGCCAGGAACTCTTCCACCGAGGCGTCCAGCACGAAGCGCATATTCTGCCCCAAGTGGGCCACCAGTTGGGAAGACAAGGACTGGCGGCGTTCCGCCGGGATCTCCACGCCGTCCAGGACCCGGCGGCGGGTGACCGAGTCCCCATGGGCCAGCTGCTCTACATCCTTGATGAACCGGGACTTCCCGGAGCCGGTGTTGCCCACGATGGTACACAGTTCGCCCCGCTCCAGGGTGATGCCCTGGAAGGGTTCCGGCTTCCCGGTCTTGTCCCGGCCGGGAAGAATGGTCACAGACTGCATACTTCCGCCTCCTCAAAGTTGATCTTGCCCACCACGCCCTGCTGGAATGCGCTGCCCACACGCTGCTCTCCCACGCAGTAGGAGCAGACCCCGCTGGGCATGGTGTGCCGCAGAATGTCCCCCTCAAAGCTGCCGCACGCAGGCCGGTCCAGCAGCCACCGGGCCAAAAGGTCGGTTCCATAGCCCGCCAGACCGTCCACCGGAAAAAGCGCCGCTCCGGGGTTGATCTGCCGGATCTGCCAGGAGATGATCTCCAGTTCCGCCTGGGAGACCATGTCGATCTTGGTGAGCACCACAAAGTCCGCCTGGGTGAGCATTGGGCCAAGCTGTCCCGACGCCCGGCAGCTGGCGGTGCAGTCCAGCACACATCCGGCCGTCATGTGCTGCGTGGCCGGGGAACAGCGGTGGCAAAGTCCGGCAGTCTCGATGACCAGGGTGTCCCGCTTCAATCGGTCCGCCCAGTCCCAGAGCTCCGGCAGGTTGGAGACAAGAAAATGATCCGGGCAGATGTCCCCGCTCAGACCCGTCACACAGGGTAGCCCCATGCGCTGAAAGAGCGCCCCGTCCCCGGTCTTCAGGCAATCGATCTTGCAGACGCAGGGAGCGGTGCCGCCCTCTTCCAGCAGGGGAAGCAGGGCCTTCAGCGCCGAGGTCTTCCCCACGGCGGAAGCCCCGGAAAACAGATAGACATGGCGCGGCACGGCAGTTCCTCCTCGTATTGAAATCGGTTAGCCATAACTTACCACAGGAAACACAAGTTTGTCAGTACCAAGTGAGACTCCGGCAATCTCGATTGATACTTGACGGACGCCTCCGAACCCGGTAAAATATACGCCAGAGGTTAGCAGTAACTAACCAGAGAGGAGGGGTATTTTGGAGCAGGTGGAACTGGAACGGAGGCTGGCACAGTCGCCTCTTCTGGCAGGGGTCTCCCTGCCGGCGGAGCAGGCGCGCGTCCAGTCATTTCCGGCGGGCCATATCCTCAGCGACCGGCCCGGCGGCGTGCCCTCCATAGGGCTGATCCTGTCCGGGCGGGTAGAGGTCTACTCCGTGGCCCTGGACGGCAAAGATGTCCAGCTCAGCACGCTCCCTGCCGGGGAGTGCTTCGGTGTCTGCAATCTGCTGGCCGGCGCTGAACTGGAAACGGTCCTGCGCTGCGGGGAGGAAACCGAAGTTCTTTATATCCCTAAACCCGTACTGCTGGCGTGTATGGAGCGGGACGCCGGATTGTCCCTCCGGTACGCGGAGCTGTGCAACCAAAAGCTCCAGTTTCTGCTCCGGCGCATCGAACTGCTCACCATGCAGTCCTGCCGTGGGCGGGTCATCGCCCATCTGTTGGCCGGTCAGGACCGGAACGGGTGTGTGAAGCCCACCGGCTCCCGGGAGGACCTCGCACGCCAGCTGGGCGTCAGCCGGGCGGCGCTGTTCCGGGAACTGGCGGCCCTTCAATCCATGGGCGTCCTGCGGTCAGAGGGAAATCTCCTCACCGTGCTGGATACGCCCGCGCTGGAAAAGCTGCTCTACCACCCCTCCCGCACCAAATGATCAGGAAAGGAAGTACCGTACCAATGAAAAAACTGCTCTCTCTGTTTTGCACACTGTCCCTGTCTGCCGCACTTCTGGCCGGATGCTCCGGCGGAAACGGCAACACCAATGCAGCGGCGGATGGTGCGGAGTCCACTTCTCCGACCTTAACGGAGCCGGAAACTACGTCCCAGCAGGAGACGGCTGCTCCGGTGGATGTCAATGTGATGGCCCTCAAGGGGCCTACTGCCATGGGCATGGTGGAATTCATGAGCCAGGCAGACACGGGCGAACTCACCGACAACAACTATCACTTCAGCATCACCGCGGCCACCGATGAGGTCTCCGCCGCTCTGGCCCAAGGGACTACGGATCTTGCTGCGGTCCCGGCCAATCTGGCTTCCGTCCTCTATAACAACACCGAGGGCGGCGTGCAGGTGCTGGCCATCAACACCCTGGGTGTGCTTTACATCGTAGAGAGCGGCGATACCGTCCACTCTGTGGAGGATCTGCGGGGCAAGACCATCTACGCCAGCGGAAAGGGCAATACGCCGGAGTATGCCCTCAACTATGTGCTGACCCAGAACGGCATTGACCCGGCCTCCGATGTGACTATCGAGTGGAAGAGCGAACAGGCTGAGTGCCTGTCGGCCCTTATGGCGGAGGAGAACACCATCGCCATGCTGCCTCAGCCCTTCGTCACCACCGCTCAGACAAAGAGCGAAAATATCCGTGTGGCGCTGGATCTGACCGAGGAGTGGGACGAGATCCAGGCGGAGAGCGACGACCCCTCCACGCTGGTCACCGGTGTGGTGGTTGGCCGCACGGAGTTTGTAGCGGAGCACCCTGAAGCGGTCTCCGCGTTCCTGGAGCACTACCGGGCGTCGGTGGAGTATGTGAACGCCAATGTGGATGAAGCCGCACAGCTCGTAGGCCAGTATGAGATCGTCGCCGCAGAAGTGGCACAGAAGGCCCTGCCGGAGTGCAATATTGTCTTTATCGAGGGTGTGGAGATGAAGGACAGCCTCTCCGGGTATCTTTCCGTCCTGTTTGAGCAGAACCCCAAATCTGTGGGCGGTGCCCTGCCCGATGATGCCTTCTACTACAGCCGCTGAGTTTTCATGAGACGCCCTCGAACCATACGCGCCTGGGCGGTGCTCGTCTGGCTTGCCCTTTGGCAGCTGGGCGCTATGGCGATCGAACAGCAGATCATCC
>ENA-OPBN01000951-OPBN01000951.1-human-gut-metagenome-genome-assembly--contig:-NODE-951-length-15781-cov-8.195345_pt1 | contig 15781 bp, 15 predicted proteins | sample MGYA00241068_ERZ501452 | MGnify/ENA primary metagenome ERZ501452 (study PRJEB25962, sample SAMEA2042507) | human gut metagenome | biome: human gut; feature: human-associated habitat; material: faeces... | reverse complement strand
TTCAGGAATGGAGATTGCCTTTGTTTCCGTAGATAAACTGCGCTTTGAGATGGAAGAGGAAGTCAGCTTGTTCCTTTCGTCCTACATTTTCTTAAATCCATTGACTGCCGGGCAACGACACACCAATCTGTTTAAACTCGCTTGCGAAGCTTGCCGGAGAAGGTATTCGCAAGAAAGCATATTACGCGGGATTACGGTTTATTTTGAGAACTCCGACTTTCCCGCTCAGGAAATCAGGAGCATCCTACAATCTGGTTACCAAAAAGTTACCTCAGCTCCACACGTCTCCGCCTCTCCGCTTTGCTCTTCTCCTCATAAGGACAAAATGACAAAAGCGACATATAGCCCATCCGAAAATGTCTATGAAGCAGACGAAGAATATTGGCAAGGCGAAGAATTAAGGAAAAAGACACCCTGTTTTCCCAAAAGCGTGTACAAATATCTGCCCGATCTGCTGAACGAATGTATCCTCGAAGAGGAAGGTGATCGTGAACAGGATCTTTCCTTTCTCTCCAACCTCACCGCATTGAGTTCCGTACTGCCCGCCACATTCGGCATCTATAATCACAAAAAGTATTCGCCCCATTTCTACAGTTTCGGCATTGCCCCCGCCGGAAGCAACAAGAGTATTGCGCAAACAGGACGTTATCTGCTGGAAGAGGTACACGACTGGATACTTTCCAATAGCGAACTTCAGCAGAAAATTTATAATCATAAATACACCCAATGGAAACTGGACTGTACTTATAAGAAAAAGGCACATGAAGAGTGTCCCGAAGAGCCGGAAAAACCGGCTTACAAAATGCTTTTTCTCCCTGCCACTACCAGCTACAGCCGTATGCAAATCCAGATGCGGGACAATGGCTCGCAAGGAAGCATCATATTCGATACCGAGGCGCAAACGCTGGCTACAGCCAATCATCTGGATTGCGGTAACTTTGATGATATGCTCCGCAAGGCATTCGAGCATGAGAATATTGATTCCGCTTTCAAGATCAATGGTTTAACCCCCATTTATATCCGTTTTCCCATGCTTGCCATGTTCCTCACCGGCACCCCGAGTCAGATGGCTTCACTGATAGAGACTTCGGAAAAAGGACTTCCGAGCCGTATCATGCTCTACACTTTCCGCAGCATTCCGAAGTGGAAGCCCATGGGAGATGACAGTATCTCGCTCGAGGAGTCTTTCAAGCCGCTGGCCCATCGTGTCTTCGAGCTTTATCATTTCTGCAAGAATCATCCTGTATTGTTTCACTTCAGCCGTTCTCAATGGGATTATCTGAATCATACGTTTTCTAAGCTGCTTGCCGAAGTGGTTCTGGAAGGTAACGATGACCTTCAGGCCGTTGTCAAGCGGTATGCCTGTCTTGTGATGCGCATCAGCATGATCCAGGCACGCATCCGCCAGTTCGAGGCGAATGATGGCGCACCGGATATCTATTGTGAAGATGTAGATTTCGATCGTTCTCTCCAGATCGTTCTCTGCTGTTATGAGCATAGCAGGCTATTATTGTCTTCCATGCCGTCTCCTCAGCTCCATCCATTGAAAGATCCGAACAGTACACGGGAGTTCATCGGCGAGTTGCCGGAAACATTCACTACCGAAAATGCAATGCAGATCGGCGTAAAATACGATTTCAGCCGCCGCAAGATCAGCAGGCTGATAAAATCGTTCATTGGCGTCAAAATCAATAAGATATCTCACGGAAAGTATCAGAAGATCTCATAAAATAGTCCTATCTGTCATTTTTGTCCTTTTGTCCTTTTGAAGACTCTCTGAAAACATTGGGAAGTTTGAAAAAACCTTCTCAATGATCGGATGCAAACATTGGGAAGATTCAATACAATCTTCTCAATGTTTTTTCCTTTTATCAGTGCGTCTGTGTGCGCCACTGCACATCACGAGCACTTGCCCATGTAGTATCTTTGCTAAGTAATCGATTACAGGTAATAAGTATTAAGTAATAAGTAATAAGTATTAAGTATTAAAAATTATGGCACAGAATTATGTTGTTATGGCTCGCAAGAACCTGTTGAAACCTAGTGAAGCTCCCAAGTATTATGCAGTGGCACGTAGCGGACGGAAGGTTACCGTCAAGGAGGTCTGCAAACGTATTACCGAACGTTCGTCTTATTCAAAAGGCGAATTGGAAGGTTGTATCGGAGAGTTTCTGCTCGAAATCGTCAATGTACTGGATGAAGGGAATATCGTTCAGATGGGCGATCTGGGGAATTTCCGCATGAGTCTTAAGACGGCAACGGCTACCGCAACGGAGAAGGAATTTAAGGCATCGTGTATCGAGAAAGGTAAAGTGCTTTTCTATCCGGGAAGTGATCTCCGCAAATTGTGTAAAACGTTGGACTTTGCACTGTATAAAAGTGACGGTAAGCCCGATTCTGGAGACGAACCGTTGCCGGACGATGGTAAGGGCGATCAGCCCGGTGGTGGTTCAGGCAACGATGACGATGAAGCTCCGGACCCGACTGTTTAATCAATCATTATTTACTATTAAAAATTAAAATTGTATGAAAAAGCAAGTTTGGAAGAATATTCTTCAGTTCATTGTGACAATTGCAACGTCTATCATTTCTGCTATCGGGGTAACGTCCTGTGCAGCTCATCTGTAATACATCCGCATGGAAAGTTCTAAAGATGAGTATCTCCCGAGAGAGATTAAGTTGTTGGTGATTCATTGCAGCGCTACGCGCTGCAATGTTTCCTTTCCTGTAGAACGGCTTCGAGAATGTCATTTGCAACGGGGTTTTCGTGATATTGGTTATCATTTTTATATCACCCGGGACGGAGTTCTTCATCATTGTCGTCCTGTCTCTGAAATCGGTGCTCATGCGCGTGGATTCAACAGGCACAGTATCGGGATTTGTTATGAAGGCGGGCTGGATGAAAATGGCAGACCGACGGATACAAGAACCACGGCACAACGCTTTGCTCTGCTCGATCTGTTGACGATTCTCAAGCATCAGTATCCGGAGGCGCAGATAGCGGGACATTATCAGCTGAGTGCTACGATCCACAAGGCATGTCCTTGCTACGATCCGAGAAAGGAATATTCAGAATTATAAAAAAAACTACGGGAGATGGCGAAAGTGCTGCCTCCCGTAGTTTTTGTTGAATGAATAAAAAGGATTTTGGGTTATAAATCTCCCGGCTTGCCCAAATAATAGGTGATTAACCTTACTTCCCGCACAGAAAAAGCCTTCGTTTTCGGATGAAAATCCGTAGAAAGTATTTCATCCATTAATGGTTGACACCTACGCATCCAACGACGAAGTTTATTTACTGAAGCGCGAACAGTTATATCAGGAAAATACATTTGGGCTAAGTCTTGTTTATTGTAGCATTTCACTACAAAATCCGGTTGATTCATTGTCTCTTTATACTTGGTTTATAAGCAATAAAGATACAAAATAATTCACCCATTTCCTACGTTTTTTTCATATTTTATTTCAAATTTACTAGTCTTTTCTTTCACTTTTGGTCTGACCATATCCATAGCCGTAACCATAACGTTTGCCATAGCCATAATGCTTGCCATACTTGCCGTAGCCGTAGTAATAACCGTATTTTCGCTTCTTCAGGTCTACACCGTTAATGACGGTACAAAGATTAGGCAGCTTCTTCTCAAAAGACAGTTCATTGATCAATGTATATTCCGCCTTATGAGTGTAGTCAGCACGGCATACGTAAACTGACAAGTCTGCTACACGACCTATTAATAAGGTATCCGTTACCATACCGATAGGAGCAGTATCAAGGATTACATAATCAAAGTTCTTCTTCAAAGTTTCTATCGCTCTGTCCAGACCGTTACGGGCTAACAGTTCCGTTGGATTAGGAGGAACAGTACCACCCGGAAGAATAAACAGATTCTTATTCACATCAGAAAGTTGAACGAGTTCCATCAAATCCGTTTCAGGATTGGAAAGATACTGAGTAATACCTCTCTCCTTATTGGAGAGATGGAATACTTTATTCAGTCCCGGCTTACGAATATCGAGTCCGACAATTACCACTTTCTTTCCTAAAAGAGAAAGACTGATTGCCAGATTCGACGAAACGAATGATTTACCTTCACCACTGACAGTCGAAGTCACAAGGATAACCTTCTGATCATTATCGAGCATAAACTGAAGATTGGTCCGGATATTACGGAAGGTTTCACTCATCAGATTATTCTTATTCTCAAAGACAGCGATAGAACCATTTTTATCATTCTTCTCATCCGTCAATGGAATATCACCGACAACAGGAACACTCGTCAGTTTTTCTACATCGGCACGACCTTCAATCTTGAATTTTGTCAATTCAATCAGGTAGATGATACCAACCGGAATTCCGATGCCAAGTACCAATGCGATCAAATAAATCATAGGACCTTTGGGGGATACCGGAATATCATCAGCTATCGCTTCATCAATAATCTTCGCATTATTGGCAGTAGCAGCTAACGCAATCGCATTCTCTTCACGCTTCTGTAACAGCATCAGATACAATCCGGCCTTGATCTCCTGCTGACGGGCAATACTTACATAAGCACGTTCCTGTCCCGGAGCGTTGCTGATACGACGGGAATAACGACTCGCTTCACGGTCAAGGCTCTCTTTGGTGATCATCAGTCCCTGCAAGGTTCCTTCAAGGGTAGCCTGTACATTGGCTTTCATGGCACGGATACTCGTATCTAGATTCACAATCGTAGGGTTATTCTCTGTTGATGTACGTAGCAAGCGTTTACGCTCAATAAGCATCTCATTATAACGTTCAATCGCTCCGATCAAGGCGGCATCCTGCAAACCCACATTACTCGGCAAGACTTCATATTCATTGCCTCGCAAATACTTACGCAAGTCATTCACCAAACTGATTTGAGTACGATTCTCTACGCTCTTCTTTTCATACTCAGCATTACCGGCCAAGGCTATCTGTGCTTCACTCGTCAAATCCGTGATACCCGCATCACGCTTGAAGGTCTCTAAATTAGCTTCCGTACTACCCAATTCTTTTGAGATAATCCCAATACGTTCATCAATAAACTCTGCCGTTTTTTGAGCAATTTCATTCTTATCATTGTTCGTATTACGATTATACATTTCAAGCAACTGATTGATGAAATCCTGTCCACGCTGCAAACTGGAGTTCTTCAAGGAAATCACAGCAACTGAAGTCGTTTTAGAAGTAGGTGCAATAGATAAACTGTTACAATAGTCTCTTGCCACTCTCATCGGTTTGTTTATTGTCGCAGTTATATGACGTACGTTCTTCTCTATCCGAAGAACTTTAGTTCCATCCTGTAAAGTTACCGAATCAGCTTCTTGAAAAAAGGCCAGCGTACCTTCATCTGTCGGGAAGATAGCAGGCAGCTTCTCAAAATGCTTTTGATAGCCCTTCTCACCTACAGTCACGTTCACATCCATACTACCTTCAGGCTGTAAGGTCATCTCGACTACCATCGAAGTTTTTAATTTTTCAGCTTCTTGAGGTGTCAAACTCACTTGTACCGGAGATGTCTTATATAAACCTTTAGCAGGAAACTCATCCTCATCTTGATAAGTTATATATAGCCCCAACTGATTAACAACTTCTTTCACAAGAGTTTTCGAACGTAGAACTTCCAGCTCATTATCAATGTTTTTAGAAGAAGTCATCAGACCGCTTAATCCCATATCCTCCAATTCCGAAGAAAGTCCTGCACCTCCACCCTTCTTCTCGTCTTTTATCAGAACTGTAGCGGAAATATTATAAATGGGCGTAGTCCAGTGCAGATAAAACCACGCACCAACCAAACATAGCAACACCGTACCTACAAACCAAGGCCAGTGAATAATATATTTAAAAAGCAGTGCCCGGAAATCAATCTGCTCTTCAGGCATTTCACGTTCCTTCACGTTTTGATTTTCTTCCTTCATAACCCTTTCTTTTTATTTCAAGATGTTAAACAATAAACTGGCAATAGAAACAAGGATCGAAGTAGCAGAGAACCACAAGCTTGTACTAGTACCGATATCCGAATTTCGAGCTTTCGCTTTATTAGGAGTTACGTATATGATATCATTCTGTTGCAAATAATAATAAGGGGAAAGAATAGTCTCCGCCTTGTTCAAATCCAAAGGAATAATTTCCTGCTTGCCATTGGCATTCTCCCGTATCAGCTTAACATCATCACGCAGACCATATACGGTCATATCACCTGCCATAGCCAAAGCTTCCAGGATGTTCACCTTTTCATTGGAGATCGTGAATGTACCGGGACGGGCAACTTCACCAATCACGGAAATCTTATAATTCACCATGCGTACTGTCACAATAGGTATTTCCTTAATATAAGGTTTCAGCTTTTCCACAATCATCTGTTCAGTAGCCTTCTTTGTCAATCCACCCACATGTAGTTCGCCCAATACCGGAAAGTTAATATTACCTTCATTATCCACCAGATATTGCTGCAAAACAGGCTGAGTGGTGGTATAGTTCAAAGCGACATTACCTTGTGTAGCTACCGTTAGGTTGAAAGGTACTGCCAGTTCAGGACTGGTACACGACACTACAATCGTCAGCAAGTCTTTGGGCATAATCTTTGCATCATACTGTTGTGCATCTTGAGTACTATACAATACCACCTCAGCATCCTGCAGGTAAGGTACTTTTTTATAAGACTGGCAAGCTGTCAACAAAAATGCTGCCAATACGTAATATCCTAGTTGTTTCATTCTATTCATATATTTCTTTCTATTGTTTTTATTCTATCTTCATTAAAACTCAATCATTTTTATCAATCATCTCTCCTATATGCCCCATCTTTTGCTTCAAATATGACAGAAGGTTCTATAACATTTATCGTATGCCATGCTCCTGCGGGTATTTGAATACCAAATCTACCTTCTGCTGGAGATAATATTTTACGTGAAACTTCTTTAAAACTTTTTTGTCTTACCACATCATCACAACAGGAAGTTGATTCATGAACGTATTCACTCACTTCTTCATAAATAATCTCTTCTAATTTACCGACAAGACATATTACAGTCTCCGCTGTCTTTTCATGTCGATGAATAGGTACTTCTGTTTGCGGTTGTAAAGCGTTGAGCATGCGTTGGCTAGTGTCGGCAAATGATGTGCGCAAATCGAAGTTCTGGCGTAAACGTGGATTTTCTTTAGCCGCTGCCAGAAGAATTTCAAGCAATTTTTTATTTATTTCCATACTGTACATTCAATTATCGAGCATTTACTTTTTTTAAGCACAAAAAGGTAGAAGCAAAATACCTATAAACCTTTCAGATATTTCATATGCAGAATATTAATAACGTCTTAACACCACTTGAAACGCCTCTGCATAACTACATCCCCATTGGCTACCTCTCATTGCAGCCAAACCTGAAATATACTCATTGCTACGAGGATGTGGATATGGACGCATTACACCACGATACATAGCTAACGCCTTACATTTGGCATCTACACCTTCTTTACCTACCTCAACATAACAGTTAGGACGGAACAAATTCATGGCATCATTGATAGCCCATTCACTACATGAAGGCACTTCCATATACCAAAATTCTTTCACTGGCTTCACACTAGGCTGACGCTGGAACAAACGGATAGCTTCCTGACAAGCCATTGAAGTCTGCAAATGATCATTGTTGGTATCAGCAGGATGATGAGTGATGATAATATCAGGTTCACTCTCTCTGATTGTGCTTTCTATAAACTGCACCAGCTTCAAATGAGGCACAGTATTCATCTCGATATTCGGGAACGTTGCCTCATACTTCTTGCGTACACCCAAAAAATCAGACGAAGCATTCAAATCATCGTTCAATTCCTTATCTTCAGGTCGGAATGCACGTGCCTTCGCTTCCGTACACATAATTGCCACGTCAACCGCGTTACCTTCATGCGACCATTTCCACATGACTGCGCCTGCTCCGAGAACTTCGTCATCGGGATGGGCTACTACTAATAAATATTTCATTGTATTCGTCTTTATTTACCTCAAATTCAAACATTGCGTGATTATCCTTCATTTATCCATCGTTTTCTTTGCATCCTCTACCAGTTCCTTTAGCATCCAAGTACATTCCTTACCGCACACCGCATAGAAAATACAAATGACTGTATATACAATCATTTTCAAGTCGTAGAAAACACCTGCTTTCTGAACGTATGTATACTCCAATTCACGACGAATAGGATACACTTTCTCCATATACTCCTTCTCATCCGTAATTTGGTCACCATAAATGAAATCATAAAGAGCAGCCGGACCACTAAGCCCTACTTGAACTTTTGCAGCTTCATTCCATTTCCCATAACGGAACATATCAAATTGGTCCTGTGCCACAGGACGTGGACCAATTACCGACATTGTGCCGTTCAATATATTCAGCAGCTGTGGCAACTCGTCTATCTTTTCCTTGCGGATAAAATGACCGAATGGAAATATACGGTCTTCGTCTGGTCGCAAACTTGCTTCATTTGCAGCCTTAGCTACTCGCATAGAACGAAACTTATACATTTTAAAAGGTTTATTATCTAGTCACAAGGTCGATATTGTGCGCGCCCCGGGCGATGAGTTCACGGTAAATCTCCGCCAGCCGCTCCACGGATATTTCTATCCCCCGGCGCAGTTCGGATATTTCATAATTCTGGCAATACACGCAGGATAAATTGCACCCCGCAAAAAAAACCGTTCCCGCGCCTCTTGTCCCGCTGATACACGGTTCTTCCCAATGATGGAGCGCCGCCCGTGATACGATGGGAAGCATGCCTGTCCGGCAGTAACCGACAGCGCCCTGTCCGTGAATGGACTCCCGCCGCGGCACACGGCATCCCCGCGGGCAGATATTACAGATACTCATTATATGTCCTTTATATAAAGCGGGCTTTCCCGCAGAATTTCCACTACCTGATTATACACCGAAAAAAGAAAATCCATTGCCCCCGCCTTGTAAAAATCTTATAATGATACATATTGTGGGTAAAGCTGAAAGGAGAAATTTTATGGAACAGCAATCCGGTTTTTTGGACAGAATTTTTCACCTGAAAGAAAATCACACGTCCGTCAGGACAGAAATCATGGCGGGCATCACGACTTTCATGACGATGGCGTATATCCTCGCGGTCAATCCCGGCATCATGAGCGCTGCCGGCATGGATAAAGGCGCGCTTCTTACAGCGACCGCCCTTGCCGCATTCATCGGCACCATTCTCATGGCACTCTTTGCCAATTACCCCTTCGCCCTCGCTCCCGGCATGGGGCTGAATGCGTTTTTCGCTTTCACCGTCGTCGGACAGATGGGCTATTCCTGGCAGACCGCCCTTGCCGCTGTTTGTCTGGAAGGCGTGATTTTCATTATCCTGTCTCTCACCAATGTACGCGAAGCGATTTTCAACGCGATCCCCATCAACCTGAAACGGGCAGTGTCGGCAGGCATCGGTCTGTTCATTGCCTTCATCGGACTGGTTTCCGCCAATATCATCGTCGCCAATCCCGCTACGAAAGTTTCTCTTTTCTCCTTTAAAGGCGCAATTGCCGCAGGAACATTCCACACCGTGGGAGTTCCGGTTCTCCTCGCCATCCTGGGTGTGCTTTTCACAGGCATCCTCATGGTGAAAAAAGTGAGAGGAAATATTCTCTGGGGCATCCTCTTCACATGGGGTCTCGGCATCCTCTGCGAACTCACGGGGCTCTACATCCCCGATCCCGCAAAAGGAGCGTTCAGTACTCTGCCGGATCTTTCCGCAGGCATTGCTTCTTTTACCCCTGTAAGCCTGTCCCCCATTTTCATGCAGCTTGATTTCTCAAAGGTGATGAGCCCTGATTTCTTCGTCGTCCTCTTCGCGTTCCTTTTCGTGGATATTTTTGATACCCTCGGCACCCTGGTCGGCGTTTCTTCCAAAGCAAACATGCTTGATGACGAAGGGAAGCTGCCCCGCATCAAAGGCGCTCTCATGGCGGATGCTGTCGCCACCACCATCGGCGCAGGCCTCGGGGTTTCCACCACGACCACCTTCGTAGAAAGCGCGGCAGGCGTTTCTGAAGGCGGACGGACCGGGCTTACCGCCGTCACCGTAGCCGTTCTCTTTGCCCTCTCCCTGTTCCTTTCCCCCTTCTTCCTGGCAATTCCCGCCTTTGCCACCGCGCCCGCCCTCATCATCGTGGGCTTCCTCATGTTCACCGCCGTCACGGGCATCAACTTCAGCGACCCAACCGAAGCCATTCCCGCATATATCGCCATCCTTGCCATGCCCTTCACATACAGCATCGCCGAAGGCATCTCGTTTGGCATCATCACTTACACTGTCATGAACGCCCTCACAGGAAACGGGAAAAAGATCAGTGCCCTGATGTATATTCTGACAATCCTCTTCATCGGGAAATATATCTTCCTCTGATGGAAGTATTTCCTACAAATCAACCAACAGGTTTCGGACATACTATGTACCCTCTTTATCAAACAGCGGTAAAGAGGGTATTTTACATGTTATGCTCCTTGCAGGCAAATTCGTCCGCCTCGATTTTATACACCGCCACATGCGCTGCCATTCGATCAGTAAACTCGAAATGCTTTTTATCCTGGCATTCCATGAAAATCGTAAGGATCTTTTTCTTCTCTTCCCTGTCTTTTACCACCGACACCGGCCCGCTCCCGATGATGCTGTGGTAGTACTCCGTGTAATCGCAGGCTTTCTCCGCCCGTCCCATGGCACCGCCGTTGTCGATTTCAAAACCGATGACAGGATTTGATTCCGCCAGTTCCCGTTTCAGTCCGGCATCAGCGCCATGGAAATACACCGTAAGCTTTCCCCCTTCATAAGAGTATCCGTAGTTGACCGGCACCACAAAAACACGGCCGCCGTCCTGAAAACCCAGATGGACGATTTTGCATTCGTCCAGAACTTTTCTGATTTCCGTTTCTTCCGTAACTTCTCTGTCGTTTCTTCTCATCATAACCTCCTTAATCCTTACTGCCTGTTTAAATTATACTACTCTGTATAAATTCTATCTTTATTTGTGCTATGATGGAAAAAACATCTTTCGAAAACATATTTTCTTACAAAGGAGATTATTATGTTTGAAAATGACAGCCGTTCTTCTTTGCGGAAATGGATTTTTGCCGCCCTCCTCGCCGCGGCAGGCGTCCTTCTTTCACCGGTCTTTTCCTTTCCTTTGGGAGTGACCCGTGCTTTCCCGCTCCAGCACATGATCAATATCTTTCTTGCGGTTCTCTGCGGCACGCGGTATGGTGTTTCCGCCGCCTTTACCACATCGGTGATCAGGAATATCATCGGTTCCGGATCGCTTCTCGCCTTCCCCGGCTCGATGATCGGCGCCTTCCTGTCGGGATACCTGTACAGCCGCACGAAAAAACTGTGGGCAGCTGTCCTTGGAGAATTCGCGGGCACCTCTCTTATCGGCGGCCTCGTTTCCTATCCGATTGCCGCGCTCTTTATGGGATCGACAAAAGGCGCTCTCTTCTATATTTCCCTCTTTTCCATTTCCTGCGGCGCCGGCTGTCTTATTGCTTTCATCATTCTCAAGGGAATCCATATTTTTCAAACAAATACGGTCAAAGAAAAATAATATTTCTTTTAAAAATTAACTTTCCGGGGCTTTCAGGGCCCTTCTTTTTGCGCGGAAATGACAACTGCACACTTACTATATGCAGTTTATATATACAATTAACAGCAGGCGTTAAAACCATTGACATTTTTTATTTCCATCAGATATAATAGGTCTGTTTTGAGACATATTTTATTCATTTTTCATATTTCGTTTAAATCTTGGTATCTGAATAAGCACCAAGAACAATAAGAGGATCCATCCAATGAAACACACCATACTGAAAGCCGCTGTCTGTACGTTTTTTGCCGGCGCAGCGATGACCGCCTCCGCGGCCAACCCATTTTCTGATGTAGCAAGCGATTCCTGGGCATACGAAGCCGTTGCTTCCCTGTCAGACCAGAACATTGTCGAAGGCTATCCTGACGGCACATTCAAAGGCGACAAGCACATCACCCGTTACGAAATGGCGCAGATTACCGCCCGCCTGCTGGCAAAAAGAGACTCTCTTTCCGCTGATCAGCAGTCCATCGTAGACAAGCTTTCAAGAGAGTATGCTAATGATCTCTCCAGCCTCGGCGTCCGTATTTCCGAACTGGAGAAAAAAACGGGAAAAACATCGCTTCTCACGGAACTCCGTGTACAGGGCATCGACCGCTACGATGATATTTTCAAAGACAAAAAAGAAAAACACTATGAACTGGGTGCCCGCGTCCGTTTAAATACCATGACCAGGATCAATGACAGAAGCACCCTGTACGGGCAGCTTGAGACCTACATGGGCATGAACGGCAGAGACCCTTACGACATCAATAAATACACATACGATAAAAACGGAAACGAAAGCGTCCGCGCCGGACACAGCGATGGTGAGCTTCATCTGAACCGTCTTTGGACCACATTCCAGTTCGGTAAGAAACAGGACACCACGAACCTTCCTTTCGGACCGTCAAAGAACCTCATCGGTATCGGACAGTTCCCCGTCAAAATGGGGGTTACCGGCTATACCTATGACGGTGAATTTAAAGGCGCCTTCATCACTTTCGGCGACTACATAAAGGGAGGCCGTCTGACAATCGCTTATGGCCGCGCCACCAATATCAACTATAATTATACCGGTCCCATGATGCGCGGAATAAAAGTCACGCCGATTGCCAAGAGCAAGCTGATTGGCGAGCTTTCCACCAACAAGGTGGTGGCCGCTGCCGTTGCCGCCAACCCGGCGCTCAAAAGCGTACTGGGAAAAGCCACCGGCCTGATCAACAGCAGCAATAATTTGCCAGAGCTGCAAAATAATTTAGGAAAGATCGTCAATCTCATCAAGACGCAGAATCCGCAGCTGGCACAGGCGGTCGCTGCCAAGCTGGGGACTCTCAATCTGAACTCCCTCGTTTCCGCCAGCACCATGTACTACAATCCCGCTAATGACACCCTCTATCCCATGGGGAAAGATGTCGTAATGGACTGGGGCGAAGATGAAGACGTGCCGGTCACTTACGCCTCCTATATTTACAAGGTTCCGGATCAATGGGAATTCCATGCGTATGCCATGAAAGCAAACGGTCCTGTCGGACACATCTGCGAGGCCTACGGCTTTGCCGGTTCCTACTACGTCACACCAAAATGGAATATCCACGGCGAATTCGTCAAGAATCTCCGTGTCCTTCCTTTGAATAACGAGAAGCCGCACAGCTTCAATTACGGTCTTTCCTACGGAACAGCAGACGTGCTCAAACCCAGATCTTACTCCATCGGCATAGATTATATTTACAGCCAGGCAGGCACATACTTCGGCGGCTCCGGCAATGATATCGCCGACCAGTACATGGGACATGTCTATAAAAACTGGCACGGCATGAAAAATGTCCCTGCCTACTTTGCCGACAAGATGGACGCCCTGACTGACGGCAACCCCGCCAACGACCACAAGAACTTCGGCGGCGCCAAGTTCTTCCTCGCCAAAGCATCTTATGTTCCCATGAAAGGCCTTATCGTGGAAGCGGATTACGGCTTTAACGCCAAAGATATGGGCGGCAAAAAAATGGATAATATGTTCATGCTGAAAGCGACCGCTTACATCAAATAATGGAATAAAAGAAATACTTAACCCGTGATGGTAATTCTGTCACGGGTTTTTACCTGGCTGTAAGAAAATGGCAACAGCCATGTTTCCTTCTCTGACAAAACCAACCATCTGCCACTTCATTTCTCTAAAACAAAAAAGACCCCTTTCGAGGTCTTTTCTTTTGCATGTATCTCAGAATACGTAGTTCAGGGATACGGTAGCCAAATTATCGTAGTCGCTGCCATCCTTCGCGTCTACATCGAAGGCATATTCGCCGTGAAGTTTTACATTCTTGGCGAGGATGACATCAGCCTGAGCAAGCCAGTAATCCACATCCGTTTTGCTGATTGCTTCATCAATCGGACTTACGTTATAGGTGGAAGCGCCGAATACGCTGCCTTTTTCCGCATCAATGTACTGAGCGGAAACACGGAAAGTCCCCGGTTTCTTCCAATTGGTATGACCGAAACCGAGACCTGCCGTCCAAACCTGCGGATCATTATCCGCATCGGTATTCTTGTAGAAATCACCGAATACATCAATCTTGTCGGTGATATTCGCAGTCAACCCAAGTCCCCATACATTGCCCTGGTTGTATGCCATATTGATATATTCCGCGTCATAGGACAGACGGCCTGTGGAACCGTAGAGACGTCCCAGGAAAGCTTCCGTATTGCTGCCGTCAGCCGCCTTCAGATCCCAGGACTTGAAACGGCCATAGCCCAGATCAAGAGCAAGTTTATCGCTGCCAAAGGTCGCGATGATGCCATCAAATTCATCATCATAGTAAGTCCCGGTCTGTCCGAGAGTAAGATCCTGACGGCCGAGGGTCACACCGACCTTGTCGCCGAACTGATGATGAACAATCAATTCTTCCATGTATGTATTTGCATCTTTACTGTCTTTGAAATTCATATCGCTGCGGAGACGCCCCTGTACATAAGTGCTGTCATTCACATCAGCATGCGCGGTAATCTTGATGCGTCCATCATACTTGTCTTTCGCTTCTGTACCGTCATATCCCTGTACCCAACGCATACGGGCATTGCCGGACCAGGAAATGTTGCCCACTTTCTTTTCCAAATTGCTTACGCGGACGCCGAGGTTAGCCAGTTCATCAGCATATTCCCCTGCCAGTCTGTCCAATGTGGCTTTCTGTTCAGCATTCAGCTGATCTTCACGAGCCATCAGACGGGCGATCACCTGAGCCAGTTCATAACGGGTCATGTTCCTTTCGCCTTTAAATGTGCCGTCCGGATAACCTTCTACAACGCCCTGATCGGAGAGATCGGATACTGCCTGGTAGGCCCAGTCATCAGTGGATACATCAGAAAACGGATTTGCAGCGTATGCGGATACGCCTGCAGTGAGTGCAGCAGCTGCTGCGATTGCGAGAATTTTTTTCATATTCCTGCTCCTTTTCATAAAACACTTCGGTTTCAAAAATACAGGATTCCGAAAAAGAAATGAACGCGAGTAGCCGTGTTTCCTCCGTCTGTCTTTTTCGCTTTCCCCTCCTGTCCGTGAAACCCGCGGACAAAGATATTTTTAAGTTATCATATTCCTTTGTAGAATACAATCATCTGCCGCCAAACTTTGTTTATTTACACAAAAACTTAATTTAAAACTGTTGAAAAAATAAAAAAGCACAAAGAAATTGACTCTTTATGCTCTCCTATTCTAGTGAAATTGTAAATCGGATTCAAAAAGCTTATCATGACTTTCCGTTTTGATTTGCCGGCAAAAGCAACACTGATGGCAAGGCCCCATCCGGAACGCAAGTGAAGAATCTGTACCCGTAATGAGGGCATCGGTAAAGCGTCATCCTGAAGCGACAGCGAAGGATCTATTGCCGTGGTGAGGAAAGCCGTAAAATGTTATCAGAGTCATAGATTCTTCACTCTGTGTCACCGTTCCGCTTTCCCGTTTTTCCCACAAAACATTCTTATCCCCGTTCAGAATGACCACGTACGGTAAAACGTCATAATGAGTGCCAGCGAAGAATCTGTACCCGTAATGAGGGAGCCGGTAAAGCGTCATCCTGAAGCGATAGCGAAGGATCTATTGCCGTGGTGAGGAAAGCCATAAAATGTTATCAGAGTCATAGATTCTTCACTCTGTGTCACCGTTCCGCTTTCCC
>ENA-OPBN01000947-OPBN01000947.1-human-gut-metagenome-genome-assembly--contig:-NODE-947-length-15831-cov-3.215644_pt1 | contig 15831 bp, 19 predicted proteins | sample MGYA00241068_ERZ501452 | MGnify/ENA primary metagenome ERZ501452 (study PRJEB25962, sample SAMEA2042507) | human gut metagenome | biome: human gut; feature: human-associated habitat; material: faeces... | reverse complement strand
GAAGATGGCCGTTATGAGATGAATTTTGAAGATGCAAAAACATGGTACGATGGTTATCAGCTTATCGCACATCGTCAGACGGGAGATGAATATTACTCCATGTACAGCCCCAAATCGGTGGTAGAAGCCATGCTGCGTCATAAGTTCGGAACCTACTGGAACCAGACGGAGACATATGAAGCACTAAAAATCTATATTCAGATGGATATGGACGGCTTAAAGGACTTCGTGGTTCGCATGCTTGCGGGAGAATCTGTCCCCATTCATATCGGAACATTCAGCAACGATATGACTACCTTTGCAACGAAAGACGATGTGCTGACTCTGCTGGTGCATCTGGGATATCTGGGATATGATGCAGACAATAAAGAGGTGTATATTCCAAACGAAGAAATCAGGGAAGAGTTTATTCGTGCAATTAAAAACGGCAGACGACAGGAACTGGTAAAAGCAATTCAGCTGTCAGATCGTTTGTTGAAGGCAACGATAAACCTGCATTACTGATCGAGTTGAAATGGGACAAATCTGCAGAAAAAGCGATTACACAGATCAAAGAAAAGAATTATACGCAGTTGGTGAAAAAATTGGGATATGATGGGGAGGTTCTTCTGGTTGGAATCAATTATAGCACCAAAACAAAGAAACATTCCTGTGTGATTAAAAATTTTAGATAATTATGTAGAGAAACCGTGGTACATATCAGGATGCATCACGGTTTTTGGTTGTCAGGAGAAAGTGATAAAACAATGTATAGAAAAATAAAACATAGTTGATATATACAATCAAATATGCTAATGTGAAAATGCAACGGGCAATGATGATTTTATGGAGGATGAATGGGAAAATATAGGGTATTAGATATTTTATCTTATGTACCAAAGCAGGAAATTGATTTGGTACAGTTGGAAACCATATTTGTTAATGAAATTAACAATGTAAATGCAGCGGCAAATGGTTATTACGTCGAAAAATATAAACAAAGCCGTGAGTTAGAGAAAAATATAAAAATAGCGGTTGAAGATTTACAGAATGAAGGAAAGAAGATTGCATTTATTAAGAAAGGGCGAAAGATAATAGCTGTGGTAGGATATAAGGTAACATAAGCTATATTGTATAGGAAACAGATATGAAAAAGTTTTTTCTGATTTTTATAATAATTTTTAGCCTGATAGGATTTGTTGGGTGTACTCAAAAAGATGATACAAAATCGCAATTTATTAAAGATTTTGATATAGATATTGAGGAAAAAGATATTGAACTTAAAGAAGAGTTTAATGATTATGGAGGTTTTCCATATGAGGGAATGGCTCTTTATAAGATAACTCTGGATGAGGATGCTGCTGAAGAATTTGCGAAGTGGGAGAGTTTGCCGTTTTCGAAAAAGGTTGGGGATTTTTTGACAAGTGTTTCTACTTATATTGAACTTCCAACAATTGAAGATGGTTATTGGAAACTTGTTGATCGGAATCCAGGAACAAAAATGTACACGAATGTTTCCTTTTGTGTATATGATGCAGAAAATAAAATTGCATATTTAATAACAATGGATAGTTAGAGTATTTGAAGGGATAAATAATGTTAAAGAAAATATTACCGGTAATTATTATAACGGTCTGTTTATTATTTGCGGGTTGCAAAGCTCCTGCAGATCAAGAACAGAAAAATAATACAGAAACAGCTGTCTTATCTACGGAAACACAGGAAGAGGATTGGAAACAGGTTCATTCTACACAAAAGGATCTGGAAAAACTTCCGCAGAAGATACAGAAAATTTTTTCAGATAATCAAACATTCTTTGATGTGGAAAAAGGAAAAGAATATGATAAGAATTCTTTTATAAAAACATTGACAAAAGAAGGTTATCGGCCCCAGTGGGCAGAATTTCTGGTGGCAGACTGGGATAATGATGGAGAATATGAATTAGCTGTTTATATAAAAAACAGTACGGATTATAATGACTGCAGAATTTTTGATGCGTCAAATAAGAAAGTGTATGCGCATGCTTTTACGGCCCGTGCAATTGAGGGAATCAGTGATATGGGAATTATCAGAGGTTCAAGCGGTGCAGCTGATACAGACTATGACAGATTGTTTCTGGATGGAAAAGAACAAAAATTTTATGAATATAAAGGGGAAAAGGTATATCTATCGGTAGAATATGCATGGAGCCATGATTCCATTGTCTCGGGGATGTGAAATAAGAGCCGGGGGATATATGCCGGAGATTTATGATATTTACGGATATGAAAAACCGTGGTGCATATCAGGATGCATCACGGTTTTCTTTTTACTGTAAAGTTCCATTTTTGGTACAGGAAATGGAAACAGTACGAGAAAGTGTGTTTGTTTCCATGCCTAAAATGTTATATTGATGTCCGGTTGCAGAAGCATATCCGGTATTCCCGGATTTCCAACTCGATTTATTGGTAACTTTCCATGCCGAAGAATTACTTTCTGCGGTAACATTAGTGCTTGTGCAGGAAGAAGTGCTTCCGTTATAGGTAAAAGAAGCATGTACCGTCACATACCATAAAGTAGTGCCGGAAGCGTTTTCATAACGCACGGTTTTGCTTCCGCTTTTGGCCTGGGTAGCTGAAAAAGGCTGAATTCCAGAACCTGACGTTTCAACAAGTTCCGTCACACAGTAGAGATCATCGGAAATAGCCTCTTTTGTAATCGTGACGGTTTGTGCCTGAAGAGACTGACTGGGTATTGCGGCACATATAAGTGCGGAAGAAAGTAATAAAGCGGTGATAAATTTGCCTGATTTTTTCATTGGGTATCATCCTCCTTTAAAATAATGATTTCTCGGTGAATAAAAGCATTTTTCTCTTCTTGGGCTAAATGATTGAGAGTATAAAAGAAAATGCCAGTACACCCCAAGACAATCAAAATTACAATGGTACAGGTTATTTTGACATTTCGTGAAAAGCGTAGGCTTCTTTTTTGCTTATCAATTGATTGCTCCGAAAAATAATCGTTTACCAGTTCCTGTGGATCTCCAAACTGTGAAACAAGCTGTTCATAATCGAGAGAATCCTGTTGCGCTGCATAAGAAATGACAGCGTTTTTCAAATCAGAAATAAATCTTGTGTCTGCGGCATGGTAGTGCTTAAACTGTTTCTGCACAGCCTTTATTATTCATCCGTAATTTTATCCTTGGTCATTGTATCCCCCTTTTTTCTATTGTGTAACCGTATATTTCAATACCTGTTGGATCGCATTGGCAGTCGCGTAATAATCCTCCAAAAGTTGTTGCAGATGCGTGCGGCCACTGTCTTCCAGATGATAATAAACATTCACCTGACGGCGTCCCACCTGTTTTTTGTAGTCTGAAATATATCCGGCATCTATTAATTTGTAGAGGGCGGGATACAAAGAACCAACTGGAATATTCAGGTATCCATCGGTCTGTTCCCGGATCAGGGTGGATATTTCATAACCATAATAGTCCTGCTGGCTAAGCAGATGCAAAATTAACAATTCGACGGAACCGCGCCGGAAGTTACTTTTGTTGTTCATAGGCTTCTCCTTATTTTGAGTGTATTGTAAATTAAATAAGATAATAAGTCAATATATAGAAAAACTAAAATATAGTTGACATACACAATCGAATATGCTAACGTGAAAATGTAACAAGTAATTCAACATTCAAACACAGGAGGGTAAATATGGTAAAAACAAAAAACTTCAAAAAAAATCTTGGAAAAGGGTTATTGGCAGGCGCATTGGCACTTAGTCTTGCAGTTCCGACATTTGCAGCGGTTGATACGGAAGTATTCGCGTAGTAGGAACTTATCATTATAATCATCATGTTAATTAAATTGATGTTTAATTCGATCCATGCTGGTTAATGCCAGCATGGAAAGGAGGGATTTTATTTGGGAAAACATAATTCGACAGGCACCATGATATTAATAAATATAAGAAGAGGATTATGCAATAAAAGGTTTTGGATTGTTGTTGGGGTTACAACAATTATTTATGCCGTTATTATTGTGCTGGAATGCTGGTTCCCGGTGCAGAAATATTATAGGGGGTATAACACCCCGGATTGGTATTTAGACGGACTGGCAGCCCTTGGAAGTAGTAAGGTTAATAAAATTTTGCAATTGGAATTGTTCCATAATTTATTCCCATTTGTGGGGGCTCTTGCATTTGCTTATGTGATTTTGGATGATCGCAGACACACATACTATTATCAAATTATTCAAAAAAAAGGATTGTCAAATTATTTTTGGAGTGATTTTCTGACGAGCGGATTAATGGGGGGAATCCTTGCTGTTATTTTACTGCTTGCATTAATTTTTGTTGCAAAAACAGGAATAGATTATAATCCGTTTATTAAGGACGCTGTGCATGCATATCAGGAAATGTTTAAGGATGCTATATGTGGAAAAGTATATTGGGGAGATAAAATGATTGGGGAATGTAATAATTATCTTATATGGTGGTCATTAGGCTGTATTGGCTTTTTTCTTGCAGGGTTCTGGTTTGGACTGATTTCTGCACTGGTTGCTTTTTTATCGGATAATAAAGTATTTGTATATGCGATGCCGATTATTGTAACCATGATTATAGATAAATGGGCATATATTTTTACAATTATTTTTAAAAACAACGAAACGATATGCAATTTATTATATTCTATCCAGATACGACCGAATTATTCATTGTTTGGAGACCTCAATCATCTGGTCGTGCTTGCGCTTTTTTGCATTTTAACACTGGGCATAGGATTTGGCATGCAGAAAAAGATAACGTTGCGTTATTTGGAAGAGGGGGCGGCATAGGCATGAAAAATATGATATATACTACCGTCCGAAAGCCATCTTTCATGGTTAAAATGGCACTCATTACGGTTTTGTTTATTGCTGCGCTGATAGAACAGGTTTCTAATACCGGTCTTTATGCGAATTCATTTGGAACGCAGGAGCATATGACGGTAATTCTTCTGTTGATTCATACATTCAGTTATTCGGATTTTTATCAAAATATATTTTTCATTGGTTTTATTTTCCTTATTCCGGATATTGTAAAAGAAGAATATATAGAGCGGTCAAGTATCATGAAATATTCTTCAAGAAATACAGCAGGGAAGCGTGCAATAGAAAAAATAATTTTTTTCTCCATTTTGTATCTGGCCTGGTTTGCGGTAATTACAATGTTTATCGGGGGAATAGGAACACGGGATTTTTCATTGACATGGCCGAGATTTATGGAAATCCAACAGAATCGAATTGCATCACAGGGCGTAGCGGCATCGGCATTTATTAACCTTCCGGATGGTGGAACAAATTATCCGGCATTACTTGTATTTGTCCTGATGTTTTTGCGCAGCTCTATCGGAATGGCTTTTTTGGGGCTGTTAGCACTTTTGGTTACTTTAGTTACTGCGAAAACGAGAAATGGAATTGGAGTACTGGTGATACTTGTTTCCATAGCATATTATGTTACACAGAGGATGGGTGGTGCGATTACTTACTGGAATGATGCAGCACCGGTAGGACAAAAACGCAGCTATTTTAATATTACAAAAGCTACCATACAGCCATTGTTTACAGCGTGCAGTGTTCAAGATCAATTTATGCCATGGATGCGCTATGGTATTATTGCGGGCATTCTTTTATGTGTCATCACCGGAGCAGGAATTATGCTTTATTACAGGAAAGGGGATTTGGGCGATGAGGATCGAGATGAATAATATTAACAAAATAATAAAGGGTGTATCGCTTCTGACAGACATTAATCTGGCACTGGAATCCGGTCATATCTATGGATTTGTCGGAGATAATGGCAGTGGAAAAACGGTATTGTTCAAGGTATTATTGGGACTGATGCACAAGACTTCCGGGACCATTCTGGTAGATGGCAGGGAACAGAAGGATCTGATGCAGGATGTTGGTTTTATCATTGAGCGTCCGGAGTACATACCATATTATTCAGCAAAAAAGAATCTGGAAATCATTGCGGCCTATCGGAAAGTCGCGGATGATCAGCGCATTTGCACGGTATTGGAGATGTTCGGCTTAGACCCGTCGGATAAGAAAGCGTTGGGGAAGTATTCGCTCGGTATGAAGCAAAAGCTTGCACTTTCCATGGCATTTCTGGAAGATCCGAAAGTATTGATACTGGATGAACCGCTCAGCGCGCTGGATGCAGATTCGGTGCAGGAAGCCCGTAAGCGCATTTTGGAGGAAAAGGAGCGTGGAAAGCTGATTCTTATTGCATCCCATTATCCGGAGGATATCCAATCACTGTGTGATGAAGTATATTGGATGAAGAATGGACATGTTTTACCGTCGAAGGAAAATAAATGATGTCAAAGTTATCAGAAAAAGAATAAGAAATGGCATATTTTTGTAGTATGAAAAAGGTATGGGAGTGTACTTGTGTTTCCAATCGTTTTCTGCTACAGTAGGCTTATACAGAACAGATGATTAGCAAAGGAGCTTTCTCGGGATAAGAGAAAGCTCTTTTTGCTGTATAAATCATAAAGGATCAGGGAGGCGAATCTATGGTGCAGAAATGATCACATTGTTGTCAGAGGCAATGCCATTAAGCCAGTTGTTCGAAGTTTTGTTCGATAGCTGCATATTCCGCAAAAACAGAGCACTCGCTCCGCATGAGCGGAGCGCTGTTCCGATAGGAACGGATCATTGCCCTGTTGGTCAATAAAGTTACTTGCTTTCTACACGTCTATCACGACCTGGAAAGTCTAATCGATATGCTTTAGAGGTCATGCGGCTGAGACATGCATCTGCATGAGTATTCCGGGCGATTCTGAACCGCCGTTCCGGCGCCACAGTACCGCTGTTCCGTTTTAGACGATACCGCGATTCTGGGAATCGGATACCGAGGTTCCGGTCAGATGGTACCGTTTCCTTTATAATGAATTCATACGCTTTGCAGCGTAAATTCATTACGAAGGAGGTCACCATTATGACCAAGTATCGTGAGATCATCCGGCTTGCCGGATTGAATCTCAGCCAAACCAACATTGCCCTTAGCTGCAATGCATCCAAGACAACTGTCAACAAGGTGCTGAAGGCAGCCAAAGAGCAAAATCTTGTCTGGCCTCTGGATCCTAAACTTAGCGATCCAGTCTTAGGCAAGTTGCTTTTCCCTGAAGTGAAAGCGAAGCCAGCCACTTCAAAGCGGATGCCCGATTTCGAGTATGTCCGCAAAGAGCTTCTTCGAAACGGGGTGAATAAGAAGCTCCTTTGGACAGAGTATCTTGAAGAATGCTGTCTCTCCAAAGAAGAGCCACTTATGTACTCTCAGTTCTGCTACTACATCCAGCAGGATGAGCAGAAGCGCCGCGCCACTATGCATATCAACCGCAAGCCCGCGGAGCAGGTTGAGGTCGACTGGGCAGGTGATCCTGCGCACATCATCGATCCAGATACCGGTGAAATTCTGGATGCCCAGATTTTCGTAGGTGTTATGACCTACAGTCAGTATCCATACGTAGAAGCCTTTATGGATCAGAAACAGGCATCATGGATCGCAGCACACATCCACATGTACGAGTACTTTGGCGGTGTTGCAAAGATCCTCGTGCCAGACAACTGTCGCACTGCTGTGGATCATAATAATAAAAGCTGGAATGATCCACGGATCAATGCCGTCTATCAGGAAATGGCAGAACACTATAGCACCGCCATTATTCCGGCACGCGTCCGTTCTCCAAAGGATAAGCCTAATGCCGAGGGCAGTGTAGGCAACATTTCCACATGGATCACAACAGCGCTACGGAACGAGCAATTCTTTTCTCTCTGTGAGTTAAATCAGGCGATCCGGCAGAAACTGGAAGATGCCATCGCCCGTTCCAAAAGAAAGAGGGGAGCCGGTATGAAATCTTCCGCGACAAAGAACTGCCATTGCCGGCCCCGTTACCTGCTACCCCATATGAACTGGCGGAATGGAGACAAGCCACCGTTCAGTTCAATTATCACAGAGCATATGCCGCCTTCTCATCAGCAGTATCTTGAGTGGAACGGCGACCGCTTCCGGCAATGGGCGAAGCGCATCGGTTCCAGTACCTACCAGACCGTGGATGCAATCCTTACCTCCAAGCTGGTAGAACAGCAATCCTACCGTAGTTGCATGGGACTTTTAAAACTGGCCGACAAGTATTCTGTCGATCGGCTGGAAGCCGCCTGCTGCAAGGCGCTCACCTTTACAGCCACTCCGAGCTATAAAAGCATCAAGAACATACTTGATACCGGAAGTGACCGAACAGAGCCAGCTGACAAAGCTGCGGTAACCGATAGCCATACGAGCTCAGAAAAAAGCAGCCACGCACTTACACGGGGTGCGGATTACTACAGGAGGTAAGGAACCATGACTACACAGAGCACTATAGATAAACTCATCGAAATGCGTCTAACATCCATGTCGGATGCATTCCTGACCCAGCTGCAGGATGCCAGAATGAGGGACATTTCCTTTGAAGACCGTTTCGGAATGCTGGTGGATATCGAATACAGCAATCGTAAGAGCAACAGCTTGAAACGGCTGATCCGTAATGCCGGATTCGGCCAGCCAGATGCATACATCGGGGATATCAACTATACCTCCGGGCGGAAACTCAACCGCAGCCTGATCGAGCGTCTGGCAACCTGTGAGTACATCACAGAGCATCGAAACCTGTTCATCACAGGTGCCACAGGGAGTGGAAAGACCTACATGGCATGCGCTTTCGGTATGGAGGCCTGTAATCGTCGATACACTACGAAATACGTTCGACTTCCAGACCTGCTCCTGGAGTTAGAGATGGCACGTAACGATGGAACTTACAAAAAGGTCCAGAGCAAATATGCCAATCCGATTCTACTGATCATCGATGAATGGCTGCTGTTGAAGCCAACCGCATCAGAACAGCACGATATACTGGAACTCCTCCATAGGAGACGCAAGAAGTCGTCAACCATCTTTTGTTCTCAGTATGATTGCAATGGCTGGTTCGATCAACTGGGAGGCGATGACAGTCCGCTCACGGAAGCGATTCTGGATCGCATCAAGCATGATGCGTACAAGATCAACATCATCCCGACGGACCCGGCGAATTACAGATCCATGCGTGAAGTATACGAGTTGGATCCGGCATTAAGCGAGTAAACTCGCATGTAGCAAATGTGGTATCCCTGTTCCGGACTCACGGTATCATAGCGCCAGACTGCCGGTATCCGTTCCTTCGGAACAGGGGTACATTTGAACCGTAATATTCATCTGCATATGTGTTATCACCAAACAATTGGTACCAGTTCACTACTGGCATCTGCGAGATGATGACTGTTGATTTTCGGCAATCTCTAGCTTCGATGATTTCAAAGAGATCACGGCACTTGTCGAGGTTTAAGTCCATCAATCCAAAATCATCTATAACAAGAAGATCATAACCGGCCATCTTGTTTGAATACTCATAGTAATTATCTTCACTATGCGCATGGGCGGATTCTTGAAGCAGATAATTCGCACGGATATATTTAACAGTCCTCATTTGATGTAGTGCTGTGACGCAAAGTGCACATGCAACATGCGTTTTGCCAGCTCTTGCTCCACCTGTAATCAAAAGATTGTTCGGTTCATCGATCCAATCACCTTTGGCCAGTAATTCAAAGATGACACAAAAAATCCTAAGCTGATTGCAAATCTTGTAAAAGATGGAAACTTTGGAATGCCTTATCTTCCAGAGCAGCTTTATGCAGATCTGCGACGGTTATCCATGTTTCGTGACCAGCTGAATGAGGACAGGATCCGGTCGATCAACCGACTGCACCGGGAACTGAAAATATATTTTCCAGAGTACAAAGAAGCACTTAGAAAAACAGAAGGCACATTCAGCCTTGAACTATTGAAACAGGAACCATTTCCGGATGATCTGGCAACTTTGAAAGAAGACGGAATCGACAGATCTGGCATAATGCGAAACTTAGAGGACGCGGGTATAGCAGAGCTGGAGAAATCATAGAGTATGCCAAGACGAGTGTTGGCCTCCGTAAAGGAAAAGAAACAGGGAAACTGGTTGTACAGTGGTTTGTGCAAAAAATCCTTGAACTGGATGCGGAGCTTGCATTGATAGAAACGCAGATCAATCAGAAATGTCTGGAAATTCCCCATACGGATAAAGTTTTGGAGATATGTGGAATCGGGGAGAATACCCTATCCGGTATGATGGCAGAAATGGGAGATATTTCCAGATTTGACGATGTAAAGGAAATCCAGAAATTAAGCGGACTTGGGCTTGTGGCAAGCAGTTCCGGCAAGCATAAGGGTGAAACCAAGATCAGTCACAGAGGGCGTAAGCGCCTCAGATATTGGCTGTTTCAGGCGGCAAAATCAGCTGTAGCACATGCGGAAGAATTCAAGGAATGCATGTCTATTATACGACCAGGGAGCAGAATCCACTGAAAAAGATGCAGTCATTAATAGCAATCGCCTGCAAACTCCTCAGGACTATCTTTACGATTTTGAAGAAGGGAATCAAGTATGATCCCCAAAAGATGTTAAAAGATGTCCGGCGGGAATCCAGGCAGGAAAGCCTGGCTGCATAAGAAGTATAAAGCAAAGCAGTATTCCAGAATCCTGCTGAGGTTCAGAAACTTCTGAAATTGAGCAGGGTTCTGGAAAGGAACCCGTTGACCCAGATCCATGGAACGTGGATCATAACGAAACGACTGGTTGAGAGATGCAGGGTAAGCGTCCGCGGGAAACCGCACCTTGCAGAATCATAAGATCAGTAAGAATCAAACGACAAACAAGAGCTGTAGCTTGCGGTAGTTCATTCCATAGGGCACAACGTACTTTCATACCATATTTACAATACCTCAGGAACTGTATACTTTGGTTTATTCCAATCAGAAGGTACTTTATGACGCACTATACCATGCAGCAAGCCGGACTTTGAATGAATTATCCGCAGATAAAAAATATCTTGGTGCAAAACTGGGCTATATCTGTGTCCTCCATACCTGGGGTTCACGCATGAACTATCATCCGCATCTCCACACCATCGTTCTGGGGGTGGCCTTGATCATGAGAATCACTGGAAAGATAAGGATGGAAAGCTGTTCTTCCCGGTAAAAGTATGTCAAAATGAAGATCAGAGAACTCTTGGTGAATTGTTCTTCTTCCTCGCTGATGAAATGGCAGACATTACTTTCAGCAGATCACTTAGTATTCTGATGGATGCCTTAATGGCAAGCCTTCAGGAAATCTTAAAACTGAGCGACAAACAGCTGACTGCTTTTACTGCTGATTTTGAGGCAAGACTGCCGGAATATCTGCGCAATGCACTCCATCCACAGGCCGCAGCGGCATAAATCACTAATTTGTTAGCTGAAATATTGAATTTTCAAGGTGCGAAGCCCATTTTAGGTATGGGAAGTCTTAGTCATTTATAGTTTTCTATTTTATTTCTTCATAGATTCTTAACAGCCGATTATACTTTGCATTTCTTTCAGCTCTTACAGGTGAGCCTAATTTGATTTGTTTTGCACCAATTGCCACAGCTAAATCTGCAATAAAATCATCATTTGTCTCTCCAGATCTCAGTGACACAATTACATCATACCCTTGTTCCATTGCTATTTTGCTTGTTTCCAAAGCTTCACTTACAGTACCAATCTGGTTGATTTTCAGTAAAATAGCGTTGGCACTATCCTTTTCAATTCCCTCTTTTAATCGATTTACATTCGTAGCAAATAGATCATCACCAACAATCTGAATCTCAGGAATCTGACTTTTTAAAAGATGAAATGCCTCGAAATCATCCTGATCAAATCCATCTTCTATATTGCTAATTGGAAATGTATGAACAAGTTTAATATAATAGTCAATCAATTCTTCTCTTGTAAGAAAACGTCCATTATTTAAATTATATTTTTTCGTTTCATGATTCAACAGTTCACTAGCTGCTACATCTACCGCAATCGATACATTGTTTTCATACCCCAGTTCTTCTGCCGTCTGCATTATCCACTGAAATGCCTCTTGTGAAGAAGTGCATGGTGCTGCAAGCGCCCCGCCATCTTCTGGAAAATCGCCATACTGTTTTTTTAATTTTTTTTCTAAAAGCATTCTCATACTACTCAACGCTTCTAATTCATCTGGGAAATTGTCAAATCCACTTAATGCCATCATGTAATCTTCAAATTCCATACCTGAAGTAGAAAATACACCGCCTGCAATTACTGTTGCTAGAATATCTGGCATTTTAAAACTACTCTTTTCCCGATTCAAATATTGATATAACGGTAACTTACTTGCTCTGGCTCCAGCTCTTGCTACGGCAACGGAAACTGCGAGAATCGCATTTCCTCCCAGTCTTTCTTTGTTGGGAGTTCCATCTAATTCACATAGTTTTCTATCAATTTCCTCCTGTAACGTTACATCCATTCCTACAAGAGCATCATTTATAATTGTTGAGATATTTTTTGCTGCTTTTCTTGTTCCATATCCGCCATATCTTTTTTCTCCATCATACAATTCATGGGCTTCATACTTTCCCCGTGAAGTACCACTTGGCACAGACGCAAAAACAATAATTCCATCATCAGTAAGCAGTTCTGCCTCTACCGTTGGCTTTCCCTTAGCATTCAGAATTTCTCTACCAACTATTTTAACTATCTTACTCATATTTGATACGTTTTCCTTTCCTTATATACTAGTATAATTCACTTTAAATAACAAACAATTTTAATTCACATTCCTATTATGGTATAATTGAACCATCGGAGGCGCCAATTATGCCTAATACAATTAAAACTATTTCTTTAACAGATGATGATAAATCTTACTTAAATAAACTGCTGACTCAGAGTACTTTGGAAATCCGTGTTTATCAACGTGACAGGATCCTTCTTCTCAAAGCTGTGGGTGCATCTAACGAAGCAATTGCAGATAAACTGGATATTGGAATCGGTGTGGTGAAACGTTGTCTTAACAAATTCAAAGAGAACGGTATTGAAGCTGCTTTACGTGATAGCAAAAGCCGAGGAAGAAAAGCAGAAATCACCGATGACAATATCACCTGGGTAGTCAGTAACGCCTGCTAAAAAACGAAGGATTACGGCTATTCTGCTGAATTCTGGTATCCCGTGAGTTTCAGAAAATTCATCAATTCTATAGCAGAAGCGGAAGGACATCCCCGTATGGCAACAGTAGCTGAAACAACACTTCGGAAAATCCTGAGCAATGCAAGAATCAAACCGTTTCAGGTGTCCTATTACTGCGAAAGACGCGATCTTGAGTTTGATGCAAAAATGCATGATGTCCTTGTTATCTACAAGCAGATTGAAATGCAGTTTGACAAGGATGGAAAACTGATTCCCTTTGAAAAAGATGCCGTACATACTCTGTCTTATGATGAAAAGCCAGGAATTCAGGCAATTGCTACCACAGTTGAAGACCGTCCACCGATTCCGAATACAGATAAAAGCAGTGGCTATCAGCGAGATTATGAGTATGTCAGGCTGTGAACTCTCTCTGCTTGCAGCGATTGATCTGCTCTCAGGAGAAGCAATTCCATTAGTAAGTGAAACTCATAAAAGTTCTGACTTTGTGACCTTTCTAAAGAAACTTGATGAAAAATATCCAAAGGGCGATATTATTCGGATTATTCTGGATAATCACTCTGCACATACATCCAAAGAAACCCAGGAATATCTGAATACGGTTTCTGGACGTTTTGAGTTTGTATTTACACCCAAACATGGTTCCTGGTTAAACATGATTGAAGGTTTTTTCAGTAAAATGACAAAGCAGATGCTGGGTGGAATCCGTGTGGAAAGCAAGAAAGAACTCGAAGATAGAATCTACAGATACTTTGATGAAATCAACAAAGAACCTGTGCCCTACAAATGGACATATAAAATGGATACCATCGATCTTTCTAAAGAAGATATTGATTCCATAGTGTATGAGGTTGTAAATGCAAAAGCTGCTTCAGCAGAAAACAAAAAAGCACCAAAAACAATTTCACGAAAGAGAAAGTCTATCCAGAATTAGCATTAAATGCTAATTTGAAACAGGCTTCTAATTTGCGTGGATTATACTAGTTACTTAGGCGTTTTATAAACGCCGAAAACCCTTGATTTTACTGAGTTTCATTGCTTCATTTATATAAATTTTCTCTCCTCTCGTGATAAAATGCAGGTAACCACACCAACGCATTCACACACAAGAGAGGAGAAAATTTATGGCTACTAAATATCATCAGATTTCTTTAAACGACATTTTTTCAGACTGTCAAATCAACCTGACAAACGATTCCCCCCGCTTTCTTCCAGCTTCTGGCAGATCACTTTGAGCTGAATGATTTTATCCCTCCAGAGTTTCATTTCGCATTTTATCGCTCCATTGGCCGAAATCGGGTATATCCTCTGCATGGCTTTCTCACCGCTTTTATCCTTCAGAAGATTTTTTCCATTCCTACAGATTCCCTGTTCCTGCTGTTTTTACATTTATGCAAAGAGTTAAGAGTTTTCTGCGGTTTCACTAAGGTCTCTGATACTAGTTACTAGAATTCTAGGAATTGTCGTAACTAGCACCATAATCTTCTGCAGACAGTCAGTTCATCTTTTTTCGCGCTTTACAACATGCATTCACAATTACGATTGCACCTACCAGAATGAATACACAGGCAACCGGTCTGGTAAAGAAAATTGACATATTGCCATGGCTAAGTTTATATGTTCTTCGAAATTCACCTTCAAACATAGATCCTAATACTAACCCTAATACAATAGGTGCTGTTGGGAATCCTCCCTTCAGCATCAAGTATCCAGCCATACCAATCACTAACGTAAGAATCACATCAAAAAAATTGCTTCTGAGTGCAAATGATCCAACCAACGACAAGATTACGAGCGCTGCGTTCAGATAATGAACAGGAACATTCAAAATCCGTACAAATAATTTAATACCAACGCATTGAATTAAAACCATAAGAATTGTAGCCATCAGTATCGTTGCAAATATTTCTGAAACAAATTCCGGTGAATCAGAAAACAGTGCCGGTCCTGGTCTTAAGCCATGAATAATCAGTCCTCCCATCAAAGCAGCTGTTACACTGTCTCCCGGTATTCCTAATGTCATCATTGGAATCAAGGCACCACCACAAACACCATTATTTGCAGCTTCAGATGCAATAACACCCTCATAATTTCCCTTTCCAAATTGCTCTGGCTTTTTAGAAAAACGTTTTGCCTGATCATATGCAATAAAAGATGCAATATTTCCTCCTGTCGCCGGTATAATTCCTATAATAGTACCAATAATACTGGAACGAATTATATTCCATTTTTGTATCCATAATTCTTTCACAGGCGGCAAAAAAGCTTTCATACGAAGTTCACTTGAATCCACATGTGGATTTCCCTCTTCTGTACAACTAATAATAATCTGCGGAATGGAATACAGGCCTATCATCGCCGGAATTGTGCTAATTCCCGTCATTAAATTGATGTTACCAAATGTAAACCTCAAATCACCCCAAATCGGATCTGTGCCCACGAATGACATAATGACTCCAATAATACCTGCAATTAAGCCTTTTGTTAAATTCTTTCCTGAAACTGCTGCTATGATCGTAAGCCCAAAGAATGCAAGTGCTGTGTATTCCGGCGGTCCAAAACTCGTACATAATCTGGCCAAAACAGGCGATAATGTAACAAGTAATAACCAGCTTATAACACTTCCAAATCCTGAAGAAAATGCTGCCCAGCCAAGTGCCTGAGCACCTTTTCCCTGTTTCGCCATTGGATATCCGTCTAAACAAGTTACAACTGCTGAAGGTGTACCAGGAATATTCAAAAGGGTTGCAGA
>ENA-OPBN01000945-OPBN01000945.1-human-gut-metagenome-genome-assembly--contig:-NODE-945-length-15846-cov-2.512064_pt1 | contig 15846 bp, 34 predicted proteins | sample MGYA00241068_ERZ501452 | MGnify/ENA primary metagenome ERZ501452 (study PRJEB25962, sample SAMEA2042507) | human gut metagenome | biome: human gut; feature: human-associated habitat; material: faeces... | reverse complement strand
GAAATTCAGCGTGTACTTATACTGGTTGACATCTTTAGATGTGACATCCTCCACTACATAAGTGACATTGTCGCTCAGGCCGATAAAGTGCTTTTTATATTCTCCGTTTTCGTCTTCGACTACGATTTCCAGCTGATTATCCTCGGTATCCGCCGTGATGCTCATTTTTCCCGTCATCTGGAATAGGACATCGCCTTGCAGGCAGTTTATTACCGTCACCTGCCGGATATCGTTGAAATTGTCTGCCTGCTGAGACAAATTGTAGGATACCCGCTCTGCTTCGGTAGAGCAGCCAGTCAATGCCATCACAATTAACCATGCCATCATCAATAAGGCTACAACAATTCCATTTTTCATATTTTTCCTCACTTTCATTTTGCGGCCTCCTTAAGCCTGTTTTCCAGCCTGCGCACTTTGTATTGCCTGCGGTTTTCCACAGCGTCAAAGCACTCGTACATCATGCAGAGTTGCTCCAGCATGATGGATACGTCCGCGATCTCGTCAACAATGGCGTCCGTGGCCGCCGGCTTTTCGTTCACGCCCGACCTCCGCATTTTACAAATCGCCTTGATAAGCTCGCTCATTTCTTCGATGGCTACATCCTCTTGCGCGGTCTGGCCATATGTAAGGATGGCCTTTTCAAATACTTCCTTCATTGGTTTTCCTCCTCACACATTTTTACGCCTCTGCCCACCGAAATGAACGAATACACGCCAATCACAGGCGCAAGCGGCAGGCTCGCATGACAGGCAGTCACCATCATGGCAAGCGCATTTTCGTCAACTTTGGCGCTGTCATGCATGACAATAGCATCCGATTCGCCCCTGCGCGTTTTCACACGCACGCGCTGCCCTTTTTTCAAGTCAACAGGCGTTTCAAAAAGATAATTACCGAATCCATAGTCGGCTTCATGCCTTACAAGTACAACGTTCGTCATTTCTTTGTCTCCTTTTTCGTAATCTTTCTTACCATCACAAGTAACTCGATATCTTCAGCTGTTAACATATCCGAAAATTCAGAAAGTTCCACACACTTGGCCATCCAGAGTAAAACGCGGTCTGCGGATTTCATATCTGCGTAAACCTGTCGTTCAAATTCACTCATGCTGTACGCCCTCCTTCGGCATTTCCCAATCCGATGGAATTTTTGCTTGCAACGTACAATCACCGTTTTCATCTGCAAACCTACACTTATCGCAAGTTAGTTGCTTATCGCAATATCCTGCAATAATCTTTGCTGCTTTTTCAGCCCTTGTCTTGTTTATCCAAAACATTCTGCATGCCCTCCTTCTCCTTGCACTTTACAAATTCGCAATGCCCATCAAGCGGGCAGCCTGCACACCTGTCGTCGTCCATCATGTCTAACCTATCGGCATAGTCCATTATCGCTCCTCCTCTGCTGGCTGCTGAAGCCATTTGACGCAGTGTTTCTCACACTCCGTGTCACACTTCCGCTGGTCGCCAATCTCACATACTGGACACTCAAATGTGCCATGTCCCATAAGTAGGTGTGCCAGCTCCTCATCGCTCATTGCCCGGATACGGTCGGCATTTGTAATTGTCTTCGGCACATACGCCCCGCACGGCCATGTCGAGCCCGAGCCTGTCCGGCAATCATCATACTTGGTACAGTTTTCGCACTTCATTATTACTCACGCCCTTTCGGTTTTGAGGGGTAGGCAATGCAACCTATATCAGAAAAGCAGACATATTCATTTTTCGCTTGAAATTCTTTTTCTTCCGCATTTACAATCATCCAGAGTGGCGCGGTATGGCCTATTGTAAAAACATCATCCAGGAACGTCACCCACACCGGCTGCCCGTCCATCCGCCGTAATTCCTCCAAGGTCAGCGGCTGCGGGTTCTCGCGCTCGGCTTGGGCGCGGAGGGCGGAAATCGCCATGCGTGCAGCTTCATGTTCTGATTCTGTGACAGAAAGCACAAGGTCGATATTTTGCATAGCCTTAATTGCTTCTTCAATCGTCATTTCGTACACTCCCTTTCCTTCAGCGCGGCCTCGTCTCCAATTTCCCACCGCAGTTTCATCTGCGCAGGACACAAATCCACTTCCGGGCGTCTTTTACCCGTCCAACGCAGCCCGCCAGCTTGTCCCACACATTTCCACCCCGCAGCACGCAGGCTTGTGCCTGGCTCCGTGTCCAAGATATAAGTAATCAACTTGCGATAGCCCATAGCACGCGCAGCCCGCCATGCGGCAGCGTAAAGCATGGAACAGGCATTGCGGGTTCCATCGGTACAAAGACGATTTACTTCAAGTGTCCACCCATCGTCAAGGTACCTCGACACCGGACGGCCAACAATGGCAACGCCGACTATTTTCTCTCCGTCTGTGCAGGCGATGGAAAACTTATGGCCGACAACCGGCTTATGATGCCTATGATGCTGCTCCACAAAAGCGTTTGCCTCTTTAAGCGACACCGGTAATACTTCAAGCATTGTTTTCGCCCCCCATCGCATCCAGCGCGGCCTCGGCGGCTTCGCGGGTCAGAAATACGGTTTTGCCCATTTGGGGGATATCGCTCCACCAAAATTCTGTTTCTCTCACATAATCAGCCCCGTCAAGTTTTCTTGCATGCGAATAAACCGGGCTTCCGATTTCGCACGGCAGCACCACAAGCCGCCCCTTTTTCTTCGCCTGCGCCAGCTCCTCCGGCTCCAGCCCGGTTTCCTCGTAGGCGGCGAGGCGTTCAACCCAGTCTCCACTGTATTCTGTATCGCCAATTTTAAGCCGCCATTTCCCACCGTCAAAGTATGTATATCTCTTCATGTCAATCCTCCCGGCGCCGGCCGAAGCTGCAAAATCCATCTTGCGGCATCGAAATAATATGGTCATCGCCAATGTATCTTTTGACAACGCAACAACCATGATCGTAGTGCTTGCACTCCCGGCAGTAGCACGCGCCAGAAGCGTGCACTGGGTCGATGGTTGGTTCTTGGCTCAACCTTTTGATGAGTATCTCGAAAATTTTATATACTGCGATTTCTTCTTTTTCTCCGGTTTTAATATCAAGCATATCCTGCCATTTTTTCGACAGCGCATTCGCGTCAATCAGCCTTGCCATTGTCAGCCCTCCGGTTCCATGCTTCGATTGCTTCTTGTACATACGGTTCAAACATTTCCGTTTCTTTTTTACATCGTTCCGATTTTTCGAAAAAACAGTTTCCCCATTTGCTAACGCATGGATTTGGATTCACAAGGCCGGGCGTTATAATCGGCTTGCCACGACTTCGACATTTATTGCAGATTATTTGCACACGGTACATCACTTTTTTGTCGCCAATTCCGTTATATCCGATAAAGCGATAATCCTTGAATGATATTTTTGCATTTCTACCACAGAACGGGCACGGCTTCAAGTCAGTCATTGTCTTCTCCTTTCAGCGGTCTGCCGCACATGGGGCAGAACTTTGGCTCATAAATACCGACAGTGTGCCACTGATTGCCGCTCAATTCCTCAAACATAATAGCCATAGGCTTTCCGTTACCTGACCTGATCATAATGCGTTTTTGCTGTTCAGATTCCCCAACGTCATGATACGAAAGGTCGCATCCTTCAAGGTCTGGTTCAAGCGTAGCATCAAAACAGAATCGGCATCCCTTGCTCCGTTCCTCACGCTCTTGGAGGGCGGAGATTGCATGCGAACAGGCTTCTTGAAGCTCTTTCCGGTAACACTCGTTCCAGATATACGGCTCAAAACGAGCAATCGCCTCTCTGGCAGTCATTGTCATTCCCTCCATTCATCTTGGCTCCGCAGTGCGGGCAGAATTTATACTTTTTGATGTTTCCGATAGCACCTTGACATACAGAGCATCTAAACTCCCACCAATCGTCGTTAAAAATCCACTTCCCACGCCGCATAGGAACAGCGTCAACGGCGGGAGCGTCCTCTATGTCTCCGACATCTACCACTTGCACATATCCGCACTGTGTATCTGCTTCCCATGCTTTTTCCAGCAGCGCCTTCCGGCTTATCAAATCGTCCATATTTAAAACCCCACAATATGAATCTGCTCTGCTTGTGTAGCCGACTGACAGTTTAAAACCATCTGCTTGTAGTAACTCTCTTTTAGCTCGCACGCTACAGCTCTGCGCCCATTCTCAAGCGCTACATATGGCTCGCTCCCGATACCGCCAAACGGAGACAGCACAATATCATCCGGGTTTGTCCAAAGCTGCACCGCCCTGCGTATCACTGTCAGCTGCAGTGGGCAGATATGCTTTTCGTCCCGCTCCTCTCGCGCGCTGGTTCTCTGCAGCGTGTCGCTCGGGTTAATGTCATCCCAAACAGGACTCGCATACCGCTGCCATACGGCCACGGGAAAGCTCTCATGCGTATGCGCAACAGGTTCCGGGTTCATGCCCGGTTTTCGCATCGTGACAAGATAGTCCGGTATGCCCTGTCGGCACATAGCACTGTCTTTGCGGATTTGTTTGTGTAAAAGCCCAAGCGCCTTTGTTCTCTGCATGACGATCACCGGGTCCTTCCAGATGCACACTTCGCTGTGATAAATAAAACCCGCATCCTGAAATAACCGGATTAAGTCCCCCCTGAAATCCGAAATCCCGATAAATCCGTCCCGCTCCTTGCTTGTCGGCAAATTCATGCAGTGTACGCTCATCAACCTACCAGGCAACAAAACGCGGTACAGCTGCTCCACAATGTAAGCAAACTGTTCAAAAAACTCTCCCTGCGTTCGGCAGTTTCCCAAGTCCCTTTCGCTGTTAGAATAGGTGTACAAGCTTGCAAACGGCGGAGAATAGATTTCAAAATGCACGCTGTTGTCCGGGATCTCCCGCAGTACTTCACAGCTATCTCCGTGATACAGCGCCATGCGCTCATCTATGTACTGGTCTTTAACGTTCATATTATGCAGCCTCCGTTTTAAGCCATGCTGGCACGATCATATGCAATCGCGCATCGTATTCTTCCGTCATTTTTTTCGTAGCATTCATATCTGCTTTGATGATTTCTTTCGTGTGTTCGGCCAGTTCTTTTGTCAGCTTGCGTGCATCTTCCTGCTTTCGCCTAATGTTCTCAAGCACGGCGCCCTCAGCTTCACTTGTGATAATCGTCACGCGCACCTTTTCTTCTTGCCCGTAACGCCAACACCGGCGTATCGCCTGATAGTACGCTTCGAAACTGTCGGAAAGCCCCACAAAGATCATGTTGTGGCACTGCTGCCAGTTCATACCCCAGCCTGCGATACTCGGCTTGCTCACAAGACACCGTACCTTTTCGTTTGAAAAATCCATCATTGCGCGTGTTTTATGTTCTGGCGTGTCTGTCCCGCGTACCTCAACCGCATCCGGTATGGCCGCTCGTAAATCCCCACTCTCGTCGTTCAAATCGCACCACACGAGATACTGCTCTTTGCTGCTGTTCACTATTTCAGCGGCTTTCTGTACGCGCACTCCAATGCTCTCCCTGCGGGCCGCACGCCTTTCATTCAGCGTCTGCGTTGCTGGAGCGCACAGACGCATCTGCCCGTCAGCATCCTCCATATTCTCACTCTTCACTTCAACATGATCTGTCACAAGTTCTGGGAGGTCATAGCCCTGCGTGCTGTATCCGATGTCCGCAGGGCTGGTGATGCAGCACGCCCAGCTCGCCAGCCATTCAAAAAAGGCTTCCTGCGCATGCCCTTTCAGTCGCCAGCTGCTCGTGTCTCCGCCGTCGTGCACAAAAAACGTTGCTAACATTTCCGTGCGGCTCATCACACCCAAAAACTCTGCATGGTTCCCAAGTTCTGTATAATCGTTTGGGCTCGGTGTGGCTGTGCAACACAGCCTAAACGGCACGCATGCGCATGCTTCGCACAAATACTGCTTTGTCCGGCTTGTAAAATCCTTCAAAATACTGCTCTCGTCCAGCACTACACCGCCGAAATTCTTCATTTCTACGTGCTCCATGCGTTCGTAGTTGATAATCTGCACAGGCCCGCTTCCGTATTTTTCACACAAAAGCCCGAATTTTTCTGCTTCTCGTATCGTTTGTTCGCACACAGCAAGCGGTGCAAATATGACGACCGGTTTCCCAGTGTGCTCTGATACGCTTTTTGCCCACATCAACTGTTGCAGCGTCTTTCCCATGCCGCAATCCTCAAACAATGCAGCCCGCCCTTTGCGCAACGCCCAGCGCCAGATATCATTCTGCCACTCAAACGCCATGCTACAGTTTGTGGATTCTCCCGGATTAAATCCACAGCTCTGCGCTGTGATATGTTTTTTATCTAAAAATTCACTGTACGTCATCTTTTCTACCTTCCATCGGCTCTACGCCCATCTTTTCATATGCAACCGCTATAGCGTGCCGCATCTCATCTGTAAACGTATCTCTTCCGCCCTGTGCAAGGATCTCCAGCAGCTCCTGCCGCATCCGCGTATAAAATGCTCCGACCTCTCGCTCATCAAGCTCAAGCTCTATTGCTGCGTTGTAGTGCGCCAGCGCCATGGCTTCGCACACAGCGTCGATTCCTTCACGGATGCCGTTGTTTTTCACACGGGCAAGCGTAAGCGCAAGGTTTTTGCTCAATGTTTTCCGGCCTCCCATTCCCGATAAATCTCCATGTAGTCGTCCAGCCGCATTGTAACCAACCACTGACAGTTATTTCTCCGATGCATTACCACGGGGAGCATCCCGTCCGGTGCGTCATGCTCGGCCTGCGCCATAGCGGCGTACAGGTCAAGCCTTTCCACACGCTTGCACTCGATGTGCAGCCCCGGCAGGCCTACAACGTCGGCATCGCCATTCGCACCGCAATACTGCTGCCCTCGTCTGGCATCATATCCGTGCCGCCGAAGCTCTCCGGCCAACTCACGCTCTCCGCGTTTCCCTTTTTCACGGCTGTTCAATGAACCTTTCCTCCTTGTGCAATTTAGGCACTTGTTTCATGCACAAAATGGGTTTCAGCGATTGTCTATGCAATTCGATTTCCCTCAAAAATCTCGGTCGTTCATATTTTTGTGCGTCCGAATCGGTGAGATTCCCGATTTCAACAGCTCCATTTATCCCGCCGCACCATTCCTGTACTTCTTTCGGGAGCGACAAAAACAATTCTTGATTTCGATCTCTTGCTTCTTGGCCTTGCGTTCTTCCGTCCGGAAGCCGGAAAGTAAAACCATATCGGGTTGCATTGTTTGACATTTTCCGTGCAACAGACAAGAAGTTTTCCCACAGTTTCGCAGCTGATTCCATGTTCTCAACCGCCATTTGCCGAAGCTGCTCAAAAATATCCGCCGCTTGAATCGGGAACTTGCAAACTGCATTCGCTTTCAAAAACGCTTTTTTCACAAGCGTGTAATCATAGCTTCCAAAATGCCAGTACCAAACATCAAGCATCGCTTTTTGCTCTGCATCCGTGAGCGGCTTGCTGCCGAGTTTATACAATGCATAGTTCATCGTAAGCAGCTCTGCAACGTCCTGTTTCGTCATGTCTTTCCCTCCTGTGCAAGAATCCGCTGCATTTGCGCAGCGGCATCCTCCGCTGTATATTGCGGTTTGGCCTGATATGCGCTTTGCCTCCGTTCAATTGGATAAAATGCCTGCCATCCTCTGCGCACAACTTCCTGGACATATTCAACGGGCATCATCCCGCTTTCCTGCGCCAGCTCACAGAGCTTGTTGAGATTCCCCTGTATAGCGCGTTCGGTATTCACTGCGCGTTTTGCCTTCCGCACATCCAGCCAGTCAAACAACGCTTGCTGCAATTCCGGATTGTCCGTAAACTCTAAGCACAGCTTTTGCTGTGCGTTATATTTATTATCTTTCTCTTTCTCCTTTTCCTTCTCCTTTTCCTTCTCTTTGGCTTTTTTGGGTTTTTCAAAAAAGGCTTGGGTTTTTTGGCTTTCGTTGGCTTTTGGAGGACGGCCACCTTTTTTCCCGTTTTCGGATTGCTTTTGTGCAAAGTCGTTATATTTTTTAATGTCCCTATCTATCTGCGCCTTTAGGCCGGGGAATACAAATCGCTCGTTCCCGCAAAGCTCTTGCGGTGCGCCGGTCATGCTGTAATTTAGGCATGCCCTGAACAGCCGCCCACACTCTGCGTCGTTGAGTGGTTCCATGGCTTCCAAGATGCTGTGATAGGCACAAAAAAATTCTCTTGCCATCAGCTCACCGCCTTACTCGGCGCTGTCGATATCTTCGCAAAAGCCGTCTTTTTCGTAGCACTCCTTGCAGCAATCCGGACATATCTCTGCACCGCACGGCGCTCCACTTCCCTCATACGGGTTCCCGCAAAATTCACATTTCATAGATTTCATCCTTTCAGTTTCCATATCTTGCAAAGCTCTTCATCGAGTGAGACCGGCACGATATGGTATTTGTCGCAAAATGTATCTCTCCCAAGTGTGTGCGCCTCCATGTGCTTTTCACGGCTCAACGGGAGCACACGCATGCCTTTGTGCACGATCTCCCGCCTGTCTCTCCCTGTTCCTACGGCATCCACGTGGTGTAGCTCCGCTTTCCGCCCGGTAAGGCAGCACTTTTTGTGGACCAGACATGCGTATACATACGCTGTAATATCCTCTGCCACGTCATATAACGGGCGGCGGCATGGTACTCCATATTTGATGCAAAATTCGATTATAAATTGGAGAAACAAACGCGCTGTTGTCATATCACAATTCGATGTGCTGAAATATTCACAGTTTTCATACGCGATAAAATCATATTTCAACAGTGCCTTTACCTGTTCCGGGTCCATCCCACTCCAGGCGGCAATATCACGGAGCAGCGCGTGGATACGCTTGCGCTGCTCCGGGCTGATTCTTCTGCCGTCTGTCAAAAGCATTTCGCAGTGCGTGAGCCGCTTATTGAGCAGATACGTTTTTTCAAACGGCACATAGACCGTGAACCCTTTTCCGTGGTCGCATCGAATGATTTCGCATGGAATCGGCTCCATATACGGGTCGGTCATTTTATACTCACGACCTTGGGCGATGACACCAGCGCAATATCTTCCGCTTCGTCTGCGGTCGAGAATCCCATAAGTACCTCCGGGCAATATGTCCGTGCGAACCAGCTTGCCGCTCTGTACATCAGCATCTGCTGCGGAATGCTTTGCCATTTGCTGCCGTTTTTGCTGTACCATCCTTCTTTTTTTGCAAGCGCAAGTGTGATCGTTGTACCTACCAATTTGCGTCCGTCCGATTTCCGCACGGTTTCGCAGTGGCATCCCCAGTCGTCATTTCCGGGTGTTCCCTCGAATACGAAATCAAGATCATGCGAAAATTTGCCGCAACCGTTCACAAGTGCGATGCAGCTCTGTCCGCTCCACGCGGGGCGTCCCTGTACAACAACAAGGTTCTGCATCACAAGCGTTGGAGAAACACCCATGCGACCGGCAATCTCGACCGCCACAAAGCAGTTGTCCGGATTGTTCATGTAATCGCGCGGCACGACGCTGCTTTTTGCGTAAATTCGAGCGACCTTTGCTATGTTCGTCAAAAGCTCCATATTCTCGGCCAGGCTTTTCGTCTGCTGCATGGCTTCCGCAGAACATAATGCAGAGGCGCTCATATCAACGGCCTGTGCACCTTGCACCTCAAGTTCTGTCTGCGCTGTCTCAAGGTCCATCATTTTATCATTCATTCGATTTTTCCTCTTTTCTGTTTTTTTTGCATTGCAATATGCATCTTGTAGCAGGCCATAAACTCGGTATCATCAATCGCTGTCGGATAAAGCCTGTACCGTCCGTCCGGAAGAAGCTGGATGCAATAAAGGCTTTCAATACGCTCCCGCCGCTCCGTCAAAAGTTTTCTGTATCCGTTTAACTGCGCTTTTACCAACGGCTTTTTTATTGCCGCATTCGTCTTGAGGTCAACAATTGCAAAGCACCCGTCTACCATCCCGGCCCGGTCGATCGTGCCTGCGTATTTCATGCGACGATGTGCAATCGGAGCTTCTATGTACTTCCATTCAACCGTATGCTCGTTCAGAAACCGCGCATAGGCTTGTATGTAACCGTAAATGTCCTCCGAGCACTCAACCGTCCCGGAACGGTCAAGCGCCGCCGTAGCGGAATGCACCGCCGTGCCGCGCTGCGCGGCGTTATCCAACACATACTTGTCAATGTCGCCGTATACTTCCCGGCTCATAAAGCGCAATATCTCTGACACACTCGGGATGCGTTCTCCGCGATACTCGTATATATGGCCCTCGTCATAAAACTTCAAACCGCGCATGGAATTTCATCACCAGCCTCAACACGGATAAACGGGCCGGAGTAATACCAGTCCACAAGCATTTCTTTAAAGTCCTGTGTCGTGTCTTTGGTCAACACGATACCGCTTGCCTCCGCCGCCTCGTTCAGGGCGAGAGAATCCGGCACGAAATGCCCATCCATAATGCATCTGTATCCGGATTCGGTGTACCGTTCCGGCTCCTGTGCCTCCGCGTAAGGGTCAAACGCCACGGATATTCCGATGTAATGCAGTTCAGGCAGCAGTTCAGGCATTTGACAAATCCTCCCCGGTGGTGTATTTTTTAAATAGAGTATTTTTCTCTGTTGCCTTGTCCGTGTTGGTAGCGCGGGCAGGGCTTTTTTTGCTGTATATGACACCTTCAACACCCGTGTAAGGGTCACGGCGTTTTCCGACCTGGAATATGTATCCCGCACGGTCAAGCTCGTTCAAACGCGGCCTTACTCGGTTCGGGTCCGTAAAACCCATTCGCCGCATGATTTCCAGCGCCGTGCCATCGCCACGTTCAAGCTCTGCCAGGATAGCCGCCTTTCGCCCGCTCGGGTCAAGCTGCTCAAAGCTCTCACGCCGCGTCTCATGCGTTATTTTCATGCTTTTCCTCCTCTCTTACAGCTATGTATCCCGCGATCCCGGCAAGCACCAGTACCAGCCCAAACGCCAGCGTTGCAAGCCCCGGCAGCATGTCCGAGTTTCCACGGCCTATCGCCTGCAGGCCGTCCAGTACAGGTAGTATAGCTGCAATCAGTACCACCTTATAGATAAGGCTTGTCCATCCGCGCAGGCCGCGTGGGAGGCTTATCCCAAACATTTTCATCACGATGAAATCCCCCTTGCAATATCTTCAAGCGTATTGGTCAGTGACAGGAATTGGTATCTTCGGCTCTGATAAACTGTTTGCTTCGGAACTCCTAAAATTGCCGCGCATTGCTTTTTATTGAAAATCATTCGACCGGGGTAGAGTTCGTTTGCCCGGCCTGCAATGCGTGCCAATACATCACGATATGTTTCTTTCTCGCGCGGCATCGTACCGTCTCCTTTCTGTCCGCTTTATGGTACATATTTCCTGCTACTCTGATTGTGCAGACTTCTCTGCGATTAGCTCATCGAGTGTGATGTTGAAGTATTGAGCGATTTTAACTGCAGTTGCCAATGTGGGTCCCCCACCGTTTTTCCATCGGTTTGCATTTCCCTTGCTTAGTTCCAGCTTTGATAGTACGCAAGTAGCACTTTCACCATGCGCGTTACACAATTTTGTGAACACCTGCCAAAAGTTCAAAAAAATGCACCTCCTTCCTTGATTTTTTGTTGACGAAAGTGCACTTTTGTAGTAATATGAATTTGTCGATAGCATATCCCCACAAAACGCAGTGCAGTTTCATTGCCATAACTGCATTATAAGGCATTTAAGTGCACTTTTCAACAGAATAAATGCACTTTTATGAACTTCTGCGTTTTTTACAAATTCGCGAGGTGCATTTTAGTGTTTTTTGACAAATTGCAAATAGCATGCGATAAAAAAGGCATCGCAATGTCCGCGTTACTGGACAAAATAGACATGAGCCGAGGCAATATAGCCAGATGGAAGAGCGGCCTTGAACCCAAAGCTGCAACTAAACAAAAACTTGCAGAAGCATTGGGAATCGACCGAGAAGAGCTCGAAGAACGTGAAAAGCCCGCCGCAGCTGACGAGCTGGACGAGCTTGTAAAAGATGAACTCGTGGGCTTTTATGGTGACGTGAAAAAAGAATTAACCCCCGGTGATATAGAGGATATCAAAACGCTGATGAAACTTAGGGCCGAGCTGAACAGGTCTAAAGGGAAGTGAAACGCCTATGTATAATAGCGCTGCGGCAGTATGCGCTGACTTTGCGGCCGCTGGGGTAGCCGTTGTGGAATGTCCGTTGCAGGAAAATGCTTGTATGTGCCTTGCAAGGGGCGGAATAGTTGCCGTTGATAGTTCCCGCTTTGCTACCCAGCGGGAAAAGGTCACAGCTCTGATACATGAAGAAGGGCATTTTATGTCCGGTGCTTTCTATGTACCGTTCAGCCCATACCAAGAAAAGGCACAAGCCGAGTACAGAGCCGACAAAGCAGCAATTCTAAAGCGCATACCACTGCCCGCACTGGTGGAAGAAATGCGGCGCGGTTTCTCTGTGTGGGAGATTGCAGAGCATTTTAATGTGGATCCATCGTTCATCTGGCGCGCTTATACAATATATCGAGATAATTTGGGCGTAAACTTTGAGGCGTTGGCGTGAGGACAAGCGAGGGAATATAATGAGCTTTATATTGAATGGGGTGGAAATTCCATCACCGTTTGATGTCGTAATTCAACTCCAAGGAACGCTCGTTGTTGGGGGCGTTAAACCATCCAAAGAAGCTGAAAAGATTTTAGAAGAATGTGCGTATGACCGAAAACGAATATTACTAAAAGAAATAGAGCTTTGCCAAGGATATGATACGCCGATGGCCTATTGCCTGTTGGCAGACGCATATGTATTTTTAGGTGCTTCCTATCGCAGTGAAGCGATTTATTACCTAAGGAAGTATTTGGAGAATCCCTCTTGGTGTTGCTGCCTTGAAAAAGACAGACCCGCTTTTTTGGCATCAAAATGGAGTGCATTAGGTAAGGCATATGAGGGAGAGTATGATTTCAAAAGTGCAATACTGGCCTATGATAAGCAACGTAGAATATGTCCACAATACCCTGCCGCATACATCCAAATCGCAAAGGTCATGGTAAAAATGAACAAACTGGATTCGGCAATTCAATTTTTGCAGACCGCCAAAAAAACGGATTACTATTTGCATCCACGTTTTGGCACATGTTTCAACACTTGTGTCGATGGTCACTTGCAGGACATTGTTGAAAAAAAATTGCGCGGGTACTATTATAAGCCGCGAAAAAACAAAGAAAAAACCACCCTTTAAAAACGGCCAATGAGTCTTTTTGTGCGCATTTTATGCTGGCAGTCTGAACAGCTCACTTTTCGGTTCAATAAGGAGGAATTTCATGAAATGTACAAACTGTGGAAATGATTTCGAAGGTAAATTCTGCCCTGAATGTGGGACGCAGGCGCCGCGTTCGGCCACTTGCCCGAACTGTGGTGAGGAAGTCGCAGGAAAATTTTGTGCTGAATGCGGCACCCCTATTACACCCGATCCGGTCGCTTCAAGCGCTGCTGAAGAGCCGTTCGTGGAATTTCATGCAACGCAGCAATGCGGACAGCTTCTGATAGATGCTTCCAATAAGCTATGGCGTGTGATTGGCCATGGTGGTGCAAAAGCGCCTCGTGCGAGCGCTGGAAAATTTGCAAAAGGCGCACTTGCCGTCATGACCGGAGGGTTATCCCTTGCTGCCGAGGCTGCCGCAAAAGGTGTATCAAGCATTGCCGGGAAGAAAGATATTCCTACATACACATTTGACCAGCTGCTAAATTATGATTTGCTGGAAGATGATGAGACGATTACAACAGGCGGCGTAGGACAGGCTCTTGTGGGGGGTGCTCTCTTTGGCGGTTTTGGTGCTATCGCAGGGGGCGTAACGGCCAAACGCAAGAATAAGCGCGTCGTAAACAGTATTACGATCAAACTCACGCTAAACGATTTTAATGAACCCTGTATCATGATTCCATTGCTGGAGAAGCCCGCGAAAGTGAAGAGCAAGGAATACGAGATAGCATATAACACGGCACAGAAGATGTTGTCCATGTTGGATGTCATCACGCATAACAGCTAAAATAAAAAAACGCCCCGGTGCTGGAACACCGAAGCGTTTATATAGAACAGCTTACCCTTGGAGGATAATCCGCCCCAACAATCGGATTATACCACCTCCAGGGTAGGCCTGGCAAGTCATACCTTGGAGGGAGAATTTTTATGGTGCGCAAGAAAAAGAATATTCCGGGAATGCGGCTGCGTCCTGACGGCGTATACGAAAAGCAGCTTGTCATTAATGGCAAGCGTGTTTCTTTTTCATCCAAAGACCCTGATGAAGTGTGGAAAAAGATTGCGGCATATCATGTTGAAGAGGAAAAGGGACCGTTATTTAAGCAAGTTGCAAACCGCTATCGCGAAAAGGTAGACCAGATGAAGTTGGGAACACAGCGCTCATATATTCCGTGTATCGAAAAAGCCATCTCTGTTTTTGGAGAAAAGCGTATCAGAGATATTCGCCCACATGACATCAGCATGTTTTTCTCCAGTATGTCGGACAAAGGGTATAAAACTGTCTCTAATCAAAAAACCGTGCTCAATGGAATTTGGCAGACATGGATTTAAGATGACGAATGGCGCGGCGATGAAAACCCGGTATCAATTATCCGCCTCCCGCGCGGATTGAAACGTACCGAGCGTGAACTACCCCCAGAAGAGGCCGTTAAAATCATCAAGGCAAGTGCGCAAGACCAGTATGGGCTATTACCTTTCATGCTGCTTTACACTGGCATGCGAAAAGGTGAGCTGCTCGGCCTGCAATGGGGCGATATAGATTTTAAAAACAAGCGAATACACATAGAGCGCAACGTTACACACCACGGAAACAAAGCTGTTATAGACACGCCCAAAACAAAAGCAGGAATACGTTCCATTCCAATTGTTAAACCTCTTTTGGACGTACTCACGCCGTTAAGAGGCGTAGATAGCGATTATATTTTTGGCGGCTCTGCTCCATTGACCGGGACACAATACGAACGTAGATGGACCTCTTTCTGCCAAGCGCACAATTTAGCGATAGAGAGTAAAAAAGTCATCAAGCGAAGGAATAAAAGCATCACGATCACAGTATGGAAACCTATAGTCACCGCTCACCAACTACGACACGAATTTTGCACAATAATGTTTGAAGCAGGCATAGATGAAAAAACCGCACAAACAATTATTGGGCATGCAGATGCAAGCACGATGAGGAATATTTATACACATTTACGCGCCGAAAAACTGGATACCGCAAATACGCAGTTAGACAACTATTTCAGTGCAGATGCAGAGTAGTCACAGAGTACGTCAATTCACCCTTAGAAATAAGCGGATTTTTTGCAGTCAAGTCTCGTTCCTCGCACCAATTTCAAAAACCGCATTGCAGGCTGATTTCGGCTTTGCAATGCGGTTTTTTCACACTTTTCCAGTTATTGAAATTTATATAAAAATACCCGTTTTTACCGTTACTCTGCAGAGTAATGCAGAGTAAAATGGAGGTGCAATGTGGCTACTGGACGATTTATAATTATTGCAAAAGATGAATATGGAATCCCATACAACTTTATGGTATTGGCTTACACTGAAGAAACAGCGCGAGAAGTGTTTGCTGAAGCTAATACTGGAAAGATAATCGAGTATTGCTATCCTATGCCGAGCAATATTACATATAGCACGGTAAAACAAATTACACCTGATGTGTTTGAAGTTCGATAGGTAGCGTTATCGCGCGCTAGGACCATATTTTACCTCATTGCATTCTTGTCTTCTTGGCATCGTTGATGAACTGTATAAATTTAACGGAATTTTAGCTGACAAAACCATACTATTGTGGTATTGTATCCTCATAGCCGCGCTCCCCACTTCGCGCGGTGTACGCTGCCCTCGTCCGTTATTCACGGGCGGGGCAGTTTTTTATAAAATAAAAA
>ENA-OPBN01000898-OPBN01000898.1-human-gut-metagenome-genome-assembly--contig:-NODE-898-length-16628-cov-2.506004_pt1 | contig 16628 bp, 17 predicted proteins | sample MGYA00241068_ERZ501452 | MGnify/ENA primary metagenome ERZ501452 (study PRJEB25962, sample SAMEA2042507) | human gut metagenome | biome: human gut; feature: human-associated habitat; material: faeces... | reverse complement strand
ATTTAATCATTTATCTAAAATTTATGCCCTTGACAATTTACTTTCAAAAACCGATAATTTAATTAATAAGTCGCAAAGGAGAAATAACTATGTATAAGTTTGCAATTATTGATGATAATCATTTTGACCAAAAATTAATCCTATCGACATTAGAAAAGGAATGTCAGCTTCATAATATTGAATATAAACTTGATGTTTATAATAATTCATTGAATTTTGATTTGAGTATTTTTTATGACGCTATCTTCTTAGATATCGAAATGCCTAAAGAAGATGGTTTTTCATTTGCCGAACGTCTTAATAATTATTATGAAACAAAAATTATAGTTGTTACTAATAATAATGATTATCGCGCAAACGCATACAATATTCATCCATTTCAGTTCATTAATAAACAAAATATTAAAATAGAAATAATCAATGTCTGTAATCAGTTATTTAAATCATTGAAAAAGAATGATAAATTTATTACTGGTTATATTTACGATCGGAAGAAAAATATTCGCATCAAAGATATTTATTACATCATTGTAGAAGATCACTTATGTTATATCTTTTTATATGAAAACAAAAAATCTATTTGTATTCGTGACACTATAGGAAACATTGAAAAATCCCACCTTTCTAATGGATTAGTACGCATTAATCGTTCTACTATAATAAATATGTTACATATAAAAGATATTAAAAAGAATAAAATTTGTTTAAAAAATAATATCGAACTAATCATATCCTTAGGATATAATAAACATTTCGAAAAACACTATCAAAGCTATATTTGGGGGTTACTATGAGCTATTTTGATTTAATTATAAATATTACTGAAGCTTTTATTTGCACATTCTTTGTATACAAATTATTTAACAGGAAATTTTCCACCTATTTGATTGCCTCTCTCTTTTATTCGGGAGTCATAACAGCATGTAATTTTACATCATCACCCGAAATAATAATGATTGTTCTTTCAATTCTAATTCTCTTTTCCTATTCACACTTTCTAAATAAAGCGAATTATTTACAAAATATCTTTATCGCTTTGTTCATTAATACTCTTGTTAATGTAGCAACTACTTTATCAATTTGTTTCTCTACTTTACTAGCCAAATTTCCAATCGATTCAGTTGACGGTTATCATTTAATGGCTATGATTTCAAAACCAATCTTACTTGTTCTCGTACTTGCAACAGCCAGTCATATTAAAAAGTATTATTTTTTAGAAAGTCAAGTACTTAAATATATTACAATTTCAATTGTTTTATTAAACTTTATTTACAGCGTTACTGTTGATTACATATTTTATGGGGATAATCTTAATTCCACTCTAACATTGCTATTATTGCTTATTGATGCCCTAACAATCTGTCTTTGTTTTGTATTCTTTGAGGCCCAGCGCGAACAATATCGTATTCTCGAATTACAACGAAAAAGTATGAAAATTGAAAACTTAGAAACTATTCAAAGTATCAATGAAAATAATTATCAACAACTAAGAAATTGGAAACATGATATTATCCATGTCTTTAATGCCATAAAATATCAACTAACTAATAAAAATTATAATGAAGCTTTTAAAATCATCAATGAATATAATCATAATTTAAATAGCAATAACTTTGTTCAATCTTCTGGAAATGAATTATTAGATTATTTATTATTACAAAAAGTTAATCAAATAAAGGATAAAGAGATTCATCTTATAACTAGTTGTCATAATACCATTGGTCCACTGGAAGATGCCCATTTCTTTATTATTGTGGGAAACTTAATTGACAACGCAATTGAAAATTGCGATTCAAATTTCAATAAACAACTTTGGGTTTCTATCGGGACAAAACCAGAGTATTATTTTATTAGTATTAAAAACAGTATCAAAGATAGTGTTCTAGCTGCTAATCCAGATTTAAATACAACTAAAGTTGACTCTGAGCATCATGGAATTGGTATTAATAACGTACGACTATTAGTCAACCATTACCAAGGTTTAATTAAATTCGAAGAAGATGAAGGTTACTTTATTGTCAAAATACTAATACCAAATAATCCCGCCAGTTAAACTAACGGGATTATTTTTATAATGGTGCATTGTAAAAACGACCAACATATTTTTCTGACTTACTTACATTAATAATTATCTTGGGGTCAACTTCTTTTAAAGCAGTAACAACATCATCAACCTCATAACTTGAAACAATTGCCGTTAACATAGAAACCGGCGTCTTAGAATATCCACCCATTCCATCTAAAGCTGTAATCCCATGATGAAACTTTTTGCAATATATTGCCATAACATCATCTTTGTTTTTTGTGAAAATCTGCATCATTACACGTTTATAACGGGTATGAAAATTAGAAACTGTTTTTGTTGACATAAATTGGAATAAAATTGAATATCCTGCTGCCTCAAAACCAAAAATATATCCAAATACACACAACATTATTGTATTAAAAATGAACACTTGATTCCAGATTTCCTTTCCGCTCTTATTGGAAACATACAATGCTATAAAATCGGTTCCACCACTTGAAGCATTACCTTTCAAAGCAATTACAATACTTCCGCCAAACATAAATCCACCAAAAATAACATTTAATATCTTGTCATCAAATAATGGAACTTGTGGCATCAATGGTAAAAACAACGATGTCAGACCAACCTGCAAAAGCGAAAAGAAAACAAATCGTGGTGATATTTTTTTTGCACAAAATAAAGCTACTGGGATATTTAAACACAATAAGCCAATTGAAGTAGGTATATTGTGCCCGATTAGTTCAGCAATCATATCGATCATTATTGCGATTCCCATAAATCCGCCTGATAAAATCCCGGCTGGCCGAACTAAATTTTTTGTTGCAAAAGCCATGATTAACGATGATAAAAACACAGCACCAAAGCTAATCAAGCATTTCTTCTTTTTTATATCCATGTTACTGATCCCCTTTTATACGCCCCGATTATAGCACAGTGATTGTATCAATTAAAGAACAATTATAATTTATTTTTGATAAAAAAGAGCGCTCCATTACGCTCTTATAATTAGATTAATTTATATTCTTTTAATTGATTTTCAATATCATGTTCATCGATCGTACAGCGACATTCACCAAGCTCAATTGCCGGCTTAGTTTTACCATGATAATCACTACCACATGTAATCAAAATCTGATGTTTTTTTCCTGCTTGATAGAAATATTCAACTGTTTCAGGACTATGATAATTACTAAAAGCTTCAACCCCTTCTACACCTAATTCCACCATCTCATCAAAAATCTCAAATTTACCTTTTAAATTATTCCCAGGATGAGCTAAAACAACTGTTCCTCCATGCCTCTTGATTAAATCAATCGTTTCTTTTAAAGTCGGATAAACTATTTCTGTATAACATGGTTTCCCTTGAGCATAGAAATCCCAATAAAAATTAACATATGGATTATCGCTACGTTCTCCCCCGCTACGATATGGTTTTAATAAAGAATTTTCATTATAACGTTGATCATTTAATAATACTTCACCAAACATTTCCCCCGTATAAACACCATTATCACTTAAAGCATCTAACGCTGCTTGATCAACATCAAAACCTAACATATTTGTTAATTTTACCTTTTCTTTTGAACATGCTAGTTCTTGGTTCAATACATTTTCTTCTAACGTCACGAAATCCGCATGATGATAATCAACCCCATAACCTAAAACATGTAGGTTGATTCCCTTATAAGTACAGTCAATTTCGACACTAGGAATATATTTAATATTTAATTTAGCTGCTGCTTCTTTCGCTTCATCAATCGCTTTAACACTATTATGATCAGCAATTGCCATAACCTTAATTCCTGCTTTGTGGCATTGTTCAACTAATTGAGTCGGAGTAAATTCACCATCATCACTATATTTTGAATGCATGTGTAAATCAATATACTTTTCCATTTATCTATCTCTCTTTCGCATTTTATTTTTTAATACTTCAATTCCTAAACTATACAATCCATCTTTAATTAATTGATCTAAATTATCGATATCAATAATTTTAGGCCAATGTTCTGCGGGTAAATAATTAATTAATTGACTCGAATCAAACTCTTTAAATACATCACTGCAAACACCAATAATTTCCGGATTGATAACACAACAAATCGTTGCTAATTGTTTTAATAGTAAATCATTTGGAGCTTTAAACAACATTTCATCTTGCTCATGATGGCTCATAAACGGCAAATATGATAGTTCACCCGCAAAGTTAGAATATCCGCTGCATAATCGATGATTAATTAAAATACCACATCCAACATATTTAATCTTAGGCTGATACATTAACGCTAAATTGTTAGCATTTGGATAATGAATTCCAAACCCTATGCTAGCCGCATTAACATCATTGTCCATTATTATATCAAGATTGAAATGCTCTTTCAGCAGCTTTAACAACTCACAATTTCGTAACGCTTCAAAATCACAAATTCCAACTTTTCCATCTTTACACACTCCCGGGATACTTAGTGCTAGCACTGTTACTTTATAATCATCACAAATTAAATTACTTATGGCTTCTAGTAATTCATCGATTGAACCCTCTTCACTAATAAGCTTTTCTTCCTTTAAAATATTCCCTAATAAATCTGTAATTTTAACAAGAAAATAATAATATTGATCATCTCTTTTTAAACTTACGTTACCTAAATGATAATAATCTTTATTTAGAATATATTGTTTTGATTTGCGACCACCAGTTGACTGCGCTTCTCCAACAAGCTTAATTTCATCATCTTTTAGTAATAATTGTAAGATGTTTGTTGTTGCTGCAAGTGATAGACCAGTATGTTTAGCTAAATCGTTTTTAGTCCAAATTTCACCATTATAAAAACATAATCGTACTTGATGAATATTATTCGTTTTTAATTCTGTAATTTTAACCAAATATCTCCCCCCCTTTTTTTGCCTTTCGTCACAATAAAATGAAAGATTATATACTTATTATAACAAGATTATTATTAATGTAAATGTTTTATTCATAAAAATTTGTTACAATAATCATCGAGGTGAACTATATGTCTGATTCTTTAATCACTAAACGGGCTTTGGCTAAAACTTTAAAAGAACTTTGTCAGTATCGAAACTTTGAAAAAATTTCCATTAACGATCTAACTAATAAATGTGGTCTAAATCGTCAAACTTTTTATTATCACTTCCAAGATAAATATGATTTATTACAGTGGTTATATTATGATGAATTATTTGCAGATATCGAGAATATCATTACTTTTGACAACTGGGATCAATGTCTATTAACAGTTTTAGAAAAAATATATCAAGAAAAAGATTTTTATATTAGCACTATCAATACCAACGAACAATATTTTTATCATGATCTATATAATCTGGCTCAGAAATGTTTTTATGATGCGATTACTAAGCTTGATGTAAACAAAACCGTTTCCCCACAAGAAAAGAATTTTTTTAGTGAATTTTATGCTTATGGAATTGCCGGAACAGTACTCCGCTGGATAAAAACCAATATGAAAAATGAGCCTGCAAAACTTGCACACGGACTAAAAAAAATCGCTACTCAAAGTGAAACTTTTGCTGCTAGTTTATTAAATAATTAGACAATTAATTATATCTGTCTAGTATTTAGACAAAGTTAAATCTTTGTTTAAATACTTTTTATTTTTTCTGGCTATACTAGTATTTGTTAGAAGAAAGAAGGATATTAAAAATGAAAACTAAAACAAAATTATTAACTGGAGCAGCTCTTCTAGCTGGAGCTGGAGCAGTTGCAGCAAAGAAATACGCTGATAACAAAGATACAGTTAGAAAACCTGTTGAAATTACAAACCAACAATTTTATTTAATTGGTGGCGGGCTTGCCAGTATGGCCGCGGCTGCCTATTTGATTCAAGACGGTCATGTTGATGGTAAAAATATTCATATTTTTGAAGGCATGAAAATTCTTGGTGGTAGTAATGATGGTGCCGGATCAATTAAAGATGGATTTGTTTGTCGTGGCGGACGAATGTTAAATGAAGAAACTTATGAGAATTTTTGGGAATTATTCGATCGAATTCCTTCACTTGACCATCCTGGTCAAAGCGTAACTAAAGAAATACTAGATTTTGATCATTTACATCCAACTGAAGCTCGGGCACGTTTAATTGATCGTCATGGAAAAATTCTTGATGTTAAGTCAATGGGCTTTGATAATAATGATCGCTTAACTTTAGGAAAATTAATGATTACCCCTGAATCTAAACTTGATGATATTACGATTGAACAATGGTTTAAAGATGCACCTCATTTCTTTACAACTAACTTCTGGTATATGTGGCAAACAACTTTTGCCTTTCAAAAATGGTCAAGTGTTTTTGAATTAAAACGCTATATGAACCGCATGATTTTTGAATTCCCACGTATCGAAACATTAGCCGGCGTAACAAGAACACCATATAATCAATTTGAGTCAGTTATTTTACCAATCAAGAAATACTTAGATAGTCATCATGTCAACTTTGTAACAAACGCTACTGTTACAGATATTGATTTTAAAGATGATGATACTATTACTGTTAAAGTGCTTTACTTAAATAAAGATGGCAAAGATGAAAAAATCATTCTCAATGATAATGACATTTGTATTATGACTAATGCATGTATGACTGACAGTGCTACCTTAGGAGATTACAAAACTCCTGCTCCTAAACCTGTTGAAAAACCAATTTCTGGCGAACTCTGGTATAAGGTTGCCCAAAAGAAACCAAACCTCGGTAATCCTGAGCCATTCTTTGGTAACATTAAAGAAACAAACTGGGAGAGTATTACTGTGACATTTAAAGGAAATAAATTCCTTAAAATAATTGAGGAATTCTCAACTAACATCCCTGGTAGTGGTGCTTTAATGACCTTTAAAGACTCATCATGGCTAATGTCGATGGTCGTTGCAGCCCAACCGCATTTCAAAGCACAAGATGCTAACACTACAATTTTTTGGGCTTACGGCTTATACACTGATCGTTTAGGCGACTATATTAAAAAACCAATGAAAGATTGTACTGGAGAAGAAATTTTTGATGAATTACTATATCATCTTCATTTAATTGATCGTAAAGAGGAAATTAAAAAAGACATCATCAATGTCATTCCATGTATGATGCCATATGTAGATGCCCAGTTCCAACCTCGAAAAATGAGCGATCGACCTCATGTTGTTCCCAAAGGATCTACTAACTTTGCGATGATTTCTCAATTTGTAGAAATCCCTGAGGATATGGTCTTTACCGAAGAATATTCTGTAAGAGCCGCAAGAATTGCAGTTTATACATTACTAGGAATCAATAAACCAATCTGTAAGGTCACACCATATAATAAAGATCCTAAAGTCTTGAAAAAAGCTTTAGAAACCGCTTATCGCTAGCGGTTTCTTTTTTTATTTTTGTTTCTTTTTGCGATAAATCAACACTCCTGCGATAACAACGATAGCAATTACCATAATTACTATGTATGGTGTAATATTTGTATTATCACCCGTTAACACTACATCCATTTATATTCCCCCTTTCCTCATTACGCTTTAACATAGCGATCTTTTTTACGCATTTCTTCAACTTGAAATTGTTTTTTAATTTTCTCAAGGTTAGTTGCAAAATATTTTTCAATCGCCCAACGATCATCCATTGAAATAATCTCCAATAAATTCATCGGATCATATACATAGATATGTAATTCTGCAAATTTCTTTATCAATGATACAACCCCTCGAAAACTTCTAAATTCTAAAGTAAATAATGAACCATCATGAAAATAAATATTTAAATCAATTTGATAAATTGTCGCACGATTAATAGTGATTCGTGTTGCTGCACCTGTGGATAAAGTCATCTTTACTTTTTCAATCTCATTAAAATAAACGCTCCTATCTTTAGCATTTAGATGATTAACCGGCATTAATACAAAACGCTCATTCTCCACAATCACCTTGAATAATCCAAGAATACTACTACCGTTTTTTGTTAACCTGTCAATTTGCTGATCATCATAATCATAGACACATTTGTATACGTTTTGCATTGTCTTGCCTCCTTATAACCTTATCCTATATTTCAATTATTACACTTGATATTTAGATTTTCAATGCATATTATAATAAATACTTTTAAAAAACAAAAAGATAGTAATTAAAAATTACTACCTATTGTTTATTCTTTAAATCAGTATCGTCAAAAGCTTCCGCAATTGCACCACCTGGAGCAACCATCGGGAATACTTTATCATCTTTACCAATCATACATTCAATCACTACAGGACCGTCATGCTCCATTGCAATTTTGATTGCTGAAGCAATTTCTTCTTTAGTTGTAACTTTAATTGCTTTACAACCTAAACCTTCAGCAACTTTACAAAAATCAACTTTATCTTCGAGAATTGTGTTGGAATAACGTTGTCCATAGAACAATGTTTGCCATTGACGAACCATTCCTAAAACTTGATTATTCATAACGACTTGAATTACTGGAATATTATAACGGCTTAGAGTTGCTAATTCATTTAAATTCATTCTAAAACATCCGTCTCCAGCAATATTAAAGACAGTTTGGTGGGGATTAGCTAATTTTGCTCCCATTGCTGCTCCTAAACCAAATCCCATGGTTCCAGCACCACCTGAAGAAATAAATTGACGAGGGCGACGATAATTAAAGTATTGAGCCGCCCACATTTGATGTTGTCCAACATCAGTACAAATTATTGCTTCACTATTAGTGAGATAATCAATTTGTTCAATTACATAAGGACCTGTTAAACCTTCATCATCATAACTTAAAGGATAACGTTCTTTTAAATCACGAATTTCTTTTAACCATTGAGGATGATTTTGACGTGTTAATTTTTCATTAAGTTCTTTAAGTACATTTTTAGCATCACCAACGATCCCTAAATCAACAACAACATTTTTATTAATTTCAGCAGCATCAACATCAATATGGATAATCTTTGCATCTTTAGCAAAACGATTTGTATCTCCAGTAACTCGATCAGAGAACCGGGCCCCTACAACAATCAATAAATCACATTGACTAACCCCAAAATTTGAGGCTTTTGTTCCATGCATCCCTAACATTCCAGTATAACGAGGACGGGTATTATCATATGCGCCTTTACCCATTAAAGAATCCGTAACAGGAGCATCAATTTTTTCTGCAAATTCTTTCAATTCGCTGGCCGCATCACTAGCGATTGCCCCACCACCAACAAAAATAAATGGTTTTTCACTTGCTTCAATCATCTTGATAGCTTGATCTAATTCTTGAGCACCATAAGTATATTTACGTGGTTCGATCACTTCTGGAACAATTGGCTCAAAATCAAATTTAGCCGCTGTAACATCCTTAGTTATATCCACTAATACCGGCCCAGGACGACCTTCGCTCGCAATATGAAAGGCTTTACGGATCGTTGGTGCCAAATCTTTAATATCTTTAACAATAAAATTATGTTTAGTAATTGGCATAGTAACTCCAGCGATATCAATTTCTTGGAAGCTGTCACGCCCAAGCAGCGATACTGCAACATTAGCAGTAATTGCAACTAATGGCGTTGAATCCATGTAAGCCGTAGCAATCCCTGTAACCAGGTTCGTAGCTCCCGGCCCAGAAGTCGCCATACACACTCCAACCTTTCCTGTTGAGCGCGCATAACCGTCAGCAGCATGGGCCGCACCTTGTTCGTGAGATGTTAAGATATGATGAATCTTATCTTGATATTGGTATAAAGCATAATAAATATTTAGAATTGTTCCACCTGGATAACCAAACACTGTATCAACACCTTGTTCAATTAAACATTCAGCAACAATTTGGGAACCTGTTAATAACATTTAAATACCTCCCTCTACTTATTTTTTTGTACTTCTAAAATAGCACCACGATCACCTGAAGTTACCATTGCCGCATATCTCGCTAGGTAACCAGTCGTTACTTTTGGTTCTCTTGGCTGCCATTTAGCTTTACGTTTTGCCATTTCTTCATCAGAAATTTTTAAATTGATTTTATATTCAGGAATATTAATTTCTATAATATCGCCTTCTTCAACTAAAGCAATCGGTCCACCTACTGCCGCTTCAGGTGAAACATGTCCAATCGAAGCTCCACGAGATGCCCCTGAGAATCGACCATCAGTAATTAAGGCTACTGTTGATCCTAAGCCCATTCCGGCAATTGCAGAGGTTGGATTCAACATTTCGCGCATTCCAGGCCCACCCTTAGGTCCTTCGTAACGAATCACAACAACGTCTCCCGCTACGATCTTACCACCTTTAATTGCTTCAATCGCATCTTCTTCACAATCAAAGACCCTTGCAGGACCACTATGTTCCATCATTTCCGGCACAACTGCTGAGCGTTTTACTACACTACCATCAGGCGCTAAATTTCCCGATAAAACAGCTAATCCGCCTGTTTTACTATATGGATTTTCAATTGTTCGAATTACTTCAGGATCAAAGTTAACTGCATCTTTAATATTTTCACCTACTGTTTTACCAGTAACAGTCATACAATCAAGATTCAATAAATTTAATTTACTGATTTCTTTCATTACTGCATAAATACCGCCTGCTTCGTTCAAGTCTTCCATATAAGTAGGTCCAGCTGGCGCCAAATGGCAAAGATTAGGTGTTTTTTCACTTATTTCATTAGCAAACTTTATATTGAAATCAAAACCAATTTCATGAGCAATAGCTGGCAAATGTAACATTGAATTAGTTGAACATCCCAACGCCATATCCATCGTTAAAGCATTCATCATTGATTCTTTAGTGATAATATCACGAGGACGAATGTCTTTCTTTAACAATTCCATAATTTGCATTCCCGCATGTTTAGCTAATTTAATTCTTTCAGAATAGACAGCAGGAATAGTCCCATTCCCACGAAGCCCCATTCCTAACACTTCAGTCAGACAGTTCATTGAATTAGCCGTATACATCCCAGAACATGAACCACATGTTGGACAAACCTTTTCTTCAAATTCTCTAACATCATCTAATGTCATCTTACCTGCTGCATTTGCACCAACTGCTTCAAACATTGATGATAAACTAGTTTTTTTACCATGTACGCGTCCAGCTAACATTGGTCCCCCAGAAACAAAGATAGTTGGTATATTGATCCTTGCAGCTGCCATCAATAATCCTGGTACATTTTTATCGCAGTTGGGTACCATAACTAAAGCATCAAATTGATGAGCTAAAGCCATTGCTTCAGTACTATCAGCAATTAAATCTCTAGTTACTAACGAATACTTCATTCCAATATGTCCCATAGCAATTCCATCACATACCGCAATAGCCGGGAATTCTCTAGGTACTCCACCCGCTAGGGCTACTCCCATTTTTACTGCTTCAACGATTTTATCAAGATTCATATGTCCAGGGACAATTTCATTATATGAACTAACAATTCCAATTAACGGTTTATCCATCTCTTCTTCAGTTAAACCTAAAGCATTAAATAATGATCGATGTGGTGCCTGCTGCATCCCTTTTTTTACATTATCACTTTTCATTTTCTATCCCCCTTATAAATTTGCAACAATTAAGTCACCCATTTCTTTAGTTCCTACTAAAGTTTTATTATCTGACATGATATCACTTGTTCGATATCCTTGTTGTAATACTTTTTCAATTGCATTTTCAATCACTTTCGCTTCATCATCTAGATCAAACGAATAACGAAGCATCATTGCAGCTGATAAAATAGTAGCAATTGGATTAGCAATATTTTTACCAGCAATATCAGGCGCACTACCATGACTTGGTTCGTACATTCCAAATTTATCAACACGTAGTGATGCACTTGCCAGCATCCCAATCGAACCTGTTACCATACTAGCTTCATCACTTAGAATATCCCCAAACATATTCTCCGTCAAAATAACATCAAATTGTTTTGGATCCTTTACCAGTTGCATTGCACAGTTATCAACTAACATATGCTCTAACTCTACTTCCGGGTAGTCTTTTGCAACTTCGTTGACAACCTTTCTCCATAAGCGGGAAGAATCAAGTACATTGGCCTTATCTACGCTTGTTACTTTATTTCTTCTCTTACGTGCGATCTCAAATGCTTTGATGGCAATACGGCGGATTTCGTTTTCATTATAGGAAAGTGTATCAATTGCTTTCTTCACACCATTCTCTTCAATAGTCTGACGTTCTCCGAAATACAGACCGCCTGTAAGCTCACGTACAATGATCATGTCAAATCCGTCTCCGATGATCTCATCGCGGAGAGGGCAGGCTTTTCTCAGCTCATTGTAAAGGTAAGCCGGTCTTAAGTTTGCAAAAAGATTTAATGCCTTACGGATTGCAAGAAGTCCTGCTTCCGGGCGTTTGGACGGCTCAAGCTTATACCATGGAGAAGTTGTTGTATTACCACCGATAGAACCCATCAGTACGGCATCACAGCTTTTTGCTGTCTCTAATGCTTCTTCTGTAAGAGGCTTTCCTGTTGCATCAATGGATGCACCGCCAAGAAGGATATCTGTGTAATCAAACGTTTCGTTATATTTTTCTGCCACTTTATCTAATACTTTAAGTGCTTCTGCCACGATTTCCGGACCGATTCCGTCTCCTCGGATTACACCTACTTTATAACTCATTGTTTCATCCCTTTCCTTTTTCTTCTATCGTTTATACCCTTTATGAATTACCTCTTATCATTTCCTGCAAATTAACAATCTAAGTGTTCATGGGTATAGATACTCACAGTTAAATATCATATCTCATTTTTCTATTATAATCAATCTTTTTCCAGACATTCCTGCACTTTATTGCAAAAATCTTTCCATGCCTGCTCATGTTTTACATAATATCTCGGACACATCTTTCCTGTAACATCATAATGACGAATCACATTTTGGGAAGATAAACCATACGTCTTGCAAATCCACGCTGTAAGGCGCACAGCCGAATTATATGTTTTGTCATTAAACTTCCCGTTTTTCTTTGATGTCCTGTACCCATGTTTCTTCATTCAGTGAAAATCCCTCCTGTCTAAAAAAGCGTATGTCAACTTTCAGAGCCTTGTTGACACACGCCGGATATGGGAAAATCCCTTGTGTACTGTGGGATTCTGCCCTGTTGTTTGGTTGTTGCCTGTCGATTTGTACCCCTCTGTTAGATACGAGGGGTTCATGCTGGCGTGCCTTGCGGCACACCAGCAACAGCAGGTCAGTCCGTTTCTGCGGCTTTCGCTTCGCACGCCGCCTGCACTCCCTGCCTGCTGTCTGTCAGCCTTTTTATTTCTTTGAGGAAATCGTGTCCTTTTGGCACAAGGGGCGTGTAAAATTCCGAGATAACGCTGGTTCCCACATCCACATAGCCACGCCCTTTTATCTGCTTTAGGAAGAAGTCCTTTGTGGTTTCCCCGAACATCATCCCATAGCCCATTTCCGACATCCGCCCCAGAGCTACACGGAAATTGAACTGGTCACGGATTCCGTCCCCCAGATACTTTGCGTCCGGACGCTGGCAGGCGAGAATCAGGAAGAAGCCAGCCTGCCGCCCAAGCATAACGATTTGTTTTAACTTGTTGAGGACAGCGGCGTTTTCCTTTGTGCCGAGCATTTCCATAAATGCCACATATTCATCAAAGATAAGGAAATTTGCCGGAAATCCCAAGTAAGCGTAGTTTTCCCCTGTCCGGTAATTCTCCATGAGCTTCATGTCTTCGCTGCGTTTCATCATTTCTTCATAGAAACGGTCAATGCAGGCGAGCATATCTTCCTTTTTGTAGTACACATCCGGCATAACCGCCTTTAAATCCGCAAGGTCGGCGTTCTTTGGGTCTAACACGAACAGGACGGCGTTGGTGCGGAGCAGGGCTTCAATGAGGGTCAGGATGAAGTAGGTCTTTCCGCCGCCGGTTCCTCCGGCAATGAGCATATGGGGGAGCTTGTCATACTCCCACCAGACATTTTCCATGAGCCGGAGCCTGCCGTCCTTTGCCTGTACGTCTTCAATGGAGATACGGTTGGCAATGGTATCATAGAGTAGGGTGTACTCCACATAGGAATCCTTTAATTCCTTATCCGTCAGCTCACAGTACAAGCCGCTTTCCAGCTTTCTCTCCAAGTTTAAGAGCTGTTCCTGATATTTCCCCAAAGTGATTTCCACACGGATATGGAGCAAGCCCTGTTTCATACGGTAGTAGATTTTGGGAAAGTAAGTGATGGTTTCTTTGGAACGGCTGGAAGACAAGTCCTTGAAAAAAGCGTCTTCCTTTCTCTGTTCCGATTCATACCACTTGTTTTCCAACACCATCCTTGCCAGTTTTTGGCGGTGGATGAGCTGCTTTACTTCATCCCTGCGGTATCGCCAGAACAGAAGAACTGCTGTAAGGCACACCATTCCTGCCACGCCCATACTGAATAACAGGTAAGGGATGTTTACATCCTGTATTATCTGGGAGAGGGACACTTCCTGCCAGTTGGTTCCGGCAATTTGCCGGATATGAAACAGCAGGACAACCAGCAGGAAGACAGGGAACAGGGCGGCAAGGGCAGTATGGGACACAAGGTCTTTATCCGTGGGGCGGATACGTTTTCCACGGGGGAAAAGCTGCTTCATGGGAACAATCCTCCTTTCGTTTTTTTATGTTCCTGTTATTTTGCAGGGGGAACGTCTTTCTTTGGTGGCTGCGGATTCATGGCAGCCCCTTTTTTCAGGACAATATCCTCTGCCTTGATGTACCAGTCCACCTCTGCTCCCTGAAAGGTAGCCGTTGCCACGGTATCTGCCACTGGATTGATAAGTTCCACCTCTGCGTTGTAATCGAACTCCTTTAATGGCACGCTGGCAGGGATGGAAACCTGAATCATACGCCCCTGTCCTCTGGATTTTAAGTCATAGGTACGCTCCTTGATTTCTTCTGATACCGAGCCGTCTTCATTCTGGAGGTGAACCTCACGGCGAAGGGCAGAAAACTTCAATGCCCCGAATGTTGCTTCCTTGTCAATCACGATTCCGTTTGCTAATCTCATAGTCTGATGTCCTCCTTTTCCTTACGCTTTTACCATATCGTCAGCGTGCAAAATGTAGTTGGTAAAGCCCCTTGTGCCGATTTTATAGCCCTCTGCGGTGATACGGGGATTGACGAGCTTTACACGTTCCTCAAAGTCAAAATGTTTCTCTCCGGCTTCGGCAGGGAGGATAACCACAATATCATCCGCCCTCTGTACGTCTGAATAAAGGTTGAAGCTGCGAGAGAGTACCGCCATGCGTCCGTTGATTCTTCTCTGTTCTGTTTTGTCTTCTCCGGCAAACTCCAAGTTGCCGAATGTCTTTTCCATGTTGGGGATAACGAATTTTAATTCCATATAGATGTACCTGTCCTTTCTGAATGTTGTGTCTGATGGTTGGTTTCGGGTGCTGGTCTGGAAACGGAGGGGAACGCTCCGGCGGTGGTGATTTCTTCGTAGTATCACATCCTTTCTGGTTTTAGGGTAAAAAAATAGACGCTCATTTCTGAACGTCTATAAAGGAAAGATATTGAGGTCTTGTTGGTTTATCTTATAAATCTGAATGTACTTCGATTGCATTTTTATTGCATTTTTTAATTTTTTTCATATAGATTTTAGTGGTTGATAGTTCCTGAAAATGCCTTAAAATCAATGATTTTCACTTATATAGCATACTGTCTGTCTGGAGTTTGAGTGATGAAATAGACTTGGAAAAGCCTTTATTTATGAGGGTTACAAGCGAATTTATTTAAGTATTGGCAACGATTTGGCAACATTTAGAGTATCACTCACTGAATAATAGAATACTTCAATAACAGAAAACCTTACTGATTTTCAGAAATAAAGCTGAAAGTCGGTAAGGTTTTTGTGCGTTTCGAGGTTGAAAATTAGTCGGATTCGGGTTTCAAGTCCTGTAAGATAAGGTCGCTGAGTTCTTGTGAGGGAATGACCTTTCTCCATTGTTTTGAGGTGTCTAATTCGGGATATTTGTACCGCCACTGGTCGTATTCTTTTTCGGTTATCTCGCCCTGTTCCAGACGGACAGCCTGTTCCTGCCATGCATGGAACATATCAAACATAGTGGTGTAGGTTGTTCCGGCAGATTTATCTAACCGCAGACACACTTCTCCGTCAATCTCTCCGATTTTTAAGCCATACATATCTTCCAACGCAAAAAGCGTGTGCATAAGTCCGATATAACTGTCTATTTCCGGCACAGTGATTGCACGAGGACTTACATCGAGGAGATGTGCCATTTCTTTTACAAGGTCTTGTTTCGGTGTTCTGGATTCTGATTCGTATTGTGCCATACGGACATCAGAGGTCTTTCCTAGAAAACCGAGGAGTTCGCCTAACTGTTTCTGTGTCATGCCTTTCCGGTTGCGGAAAAAGCGGATTCTTTTGCCGATTGCCATAATAAAACCTCCGATACTAAACATTTCTGTTGAAGTTAGTATAACATGATGAAATAGGAATAGCAAGCGGAACTTAAATAAAAAAAGTTAAGACTTTTCTGCAAACCACTTGACTTAACGGAATTTATTTAGTATCATAAAAACATAACTTAAACAAAAAGAGTTAAAAATTGAATGACCGTCCAAACCGAACAAACGCCATGACCTTT
>ENA-OPBN01000893-OPBN01000893.1-human-gut-metagenome-genome-assembly--contig:-NODE-893-length-16727-cov-2.338052_pt1 | contig 16727 bp, 18 predicted proteins | sample MGYA00241068_ERZ501452 | MGnify/ENA primary metagenome ERZ501452 (study PRJEB25962, sample SAMEA2042507) | human gut metagenome | biome: human gut; feature: human-associated habitat; material: faeces... | reverse complement strand
CAGCCTATGTTCTCCGCGCCACAAGGCGGTTATCCACCTCAAAATGCAGGACAGCAGCATCCTCACTATCCACAGGGTGAGATTCCGATGTTCCCACATCATGAGGAGCCTCCTATGCCTGAAGAGTTACAGCAGGCATATATGCACGAAGGCCCTGCATATCGCCCCGAGGATTATGAGGAATATCCCGACTTCCCTCAGTCAATGTTAGAAAATCATTATTCACAGGCATACGCCCAAACAGTTTAAGACTATGGCACTTTTAAGAAACGAAATGCAGCGATCATTCACCTTCAAGAAAGGTACAGAGATGATTACACTTCCTGATCCCAATCCGAACGACTCTCCGGAGAGTGTTATGAGCTTCTACTCGAACATCTATCCAGAACTGACCACAGCAACCGTACACGGCCCGACCATCAAGGATGACAAGGCTGTATATGAGTTCAAGACAACCATCGGAACAAAAGGATGAGAACTATGAGTAAGGACACTAAAAAGAAGAAGTCATGCAGACCATTGGACGAACATCAGTCGGAACAGCTCGCGAGGATGATAATCGCATCGACCAAGCGGGAGGTACGATACGGTGTGACAAGAGTAGAGAGAGTTACGGCGCCAACGGGTGCCGTAATTCTTTTCTAAAGACACCAATTCTTCCCATAGCACCACAGACTATTATGAGGGAGAGCTATAGCGGAAACAGTTATAACCTAATCACGCAGGAGAATTACGAATACCTGCGTGATTCTTATTTCCGCTATGCCGAACTTATGAATGTAAAGGCGGAGCATACGCCAGGCAGAACTATTGGTGAAGGTATTGTCAATCTCTACAATGAGATGAACGACCTCGTAAATAAAAGCGGCATGTATCTCAACCTTGAGGATGACAATGGCAGTCTATACTTCAATGTGTGGAACACACATACTTGGGGTGAGTACACACTGTATTACTTCCCTGTAAAGTTTGTGGAGGAACTGAATCCCACACTCAGACGCATTGTCATCACATTCTATCATAATTTCATGAAAGAGAACGGTATAACCACTATCAACGATGAGTCAGATATGGACTGGGCTATTGATATGCTGACTGAAGGCTGCTATGAGGATGAAGATGCCAAAGAGAGGCGAGCGAGGGAAAAGCTCGTGAAATCATACAAGGATGGTAGAGCATATAAACTCCTCGACAGGGTGTGGCGAAAGTCCTACTACAAGAACCTGCCGAAAGCTATAGAAGAATATGAGTGTAAGAATGGCTTTGAACAAGGTCTTATCGAACTGCTGAGAAGAGGACTTGAGTTCATAAAGACGGAGAAAGCCATCATGTACTATGGCTATGACCCGTTCTACGATGAGGAGCCCGATTATCTGCCGATGACACTCGAACAGCAGATAAGGGTTGTCTATGATAGCGATGATATAATGACGGAACACCTTATCGACTTCTATAATTCCTCCCGTCAGGAGTCATACGATATTATTCCTGCATCAACCTTTGCCGTCTCTCCAATGACCGACAAGGTTTTTACACTTGAAGATACCTACCCCGAAAGGTTTTTCAAGTGGGCAGATGATTTTATTCACTACATACGATAATCACTATGGATACCAACAAACTTACCAAGCAGATAAATACGATGCTGCGCCCCCGTGCGGCATTGATAGCATACTCCACAGATGGAGGAGATACATACTTCCTTGAAGTACGGAACATAGATAATGAGGGTGTTATGAGCGAAGGCCGTCCCGTAACGGTGGACTTCATCAACGAACTGATAAAGGGGTATTCCGAAAGGCACAGCAGCACACCGCATGGTCGCATCCCAACAAATATGCTATGGAGTGATACACGCAAGGGCTACGAGAAATATATCTGGTACAACCCGCCACAAAAGCGTATGATGTTCTTCAAGGAGTCGCTACATATTGAAAATGCCGAGTACAACCTGCCCGGTGTCATCTATGAGGTGCGTGATGAGCGTATGAATATCTACGCATACATAGACAAGGAGCTGAAACCCGAAACGGAACTCTACGCTGCTCCGTTCTTCAATGTCACGGGGGCAAGCGTCTGTCTTGGCTCGGCAAAGATTGACAAACCGACAGAGATTACCTACGACAAATTACTTGAGTACTGGGAGAAGAAGTTCTGGCTCACGGAGTTCTCACACCTCGGAGGTAACGGAAATCCCACAAAGAGCAACCTTGTACTGGTAACAAAGGCAGCAAAGGATGCTCCCTTCAACCTCGAAGAATTAAAACCTCTAAAGAATTTGAAACTTAAAGATATACTACGATGAAAAGAGTACATTATACCGACAGCTATCTGCTCGTACCACAACACCCCGTAACGGTAAACCTTATAGGTGGTGGAGGTACAGGCTCGCAAGTATTGACAAACCTTGCACGATTGGATGTAACACTTCGCGCCCTCGGACATCCGGGACTATTCGTAACGCTATATGATCCCGATATTGTAACTGAAGCCAACATAGGACGACAACTCTTCGGGTATTCCGACTTGGGGCTGAATAAGGCGAATTGTCTGATAACACGTATCAACAACTTCTTCGGGAATGACTGGAAGGCCATGCCGGCACTCTATCCCTCCAATATGAAAGATGCTCGACAGGAACATCTTGCCAATATCACTATCACCTGTACGGACAATATAAAGTCGAGAATAGACCTCTGGAATGTACTCAAAGCATTGCCACAGTACAATTATACAAACTATCAGACACCTCTGTATTGGCTTGACTTCGGCAACACGCAAACATCGGGACAGGTCGTATTGGGCAGTATCCCAAAGAAGATAAAGCAACCTGCCTCACAAATTTATCAGACCGTACCGTCATTAAAGGTCATTACCAAACTTGTGAAGTATGCCCGAATCAAGGAGGAGGACTCCGGTCCGAGTTGCTCGCTTGCCGAGGCTTTGGAGAAGCAGGACTTGTTCATCAACTCCACATTGGCACAGCTTGGCTGCAATATCCTCTGGAAGATGTTCCGACACGGTATGATAGAGCATCACGGACTCTATCTCAACCTTACGACAATGAAGGTCAATCCCATAATGGTATAACCGTAATAGACCGCTGTCATATTCTTAACGAGTATGATGGCTTTTTTTATGCTATCGCTCCATATTTATTACAATATCTTCATCATTTATAGCGTTTTATATTAAAAATGCCTTGAAATGCTATTAAAAAATGATAAAGCAACATTAATTTTTTGCTTTATTAGTAATTTTGCACATTAGGCATATATGATAAACAGTTCGGACTAACCCGACTTAAATATAGGACGCAATGAAAATAGAAAGGAAGATAGCCATTGGCTATACTATTATTGTCGCCCTAATTGGTGGTATCGTATATACGTACCTGCACGAATGGCGACAAATGAACAGATTGGAGCGTGAAGTGAAAGAGATTCACCGTCTCCGGCAAAGTGTACATGAGGCATATGTATATATGCTCGACCTTACTATGTTCGGTGAAACCATTCTCGAATGGGAAAGAGCCGACACAACGCTCTATCGTGCCAAACGTCTCAAGGTAGATAGCATCCTTTGTGAGTTCAAGGAATTCTATTCCGGTGAACGGATAGATAGCCTGCGGGTATTGATGGCAGAGAAAGAGATTCAACTCTTCAATATTTCCAAGCTGTTTGAACGGCAGGTGGAACTCGGTGAAGAACTTGCCGAGCGGATTCCCGTCATAGCATATGAGAGTACACAGGAGCCACCTAAGAAGAAAGGAGGTTTCTTGGGCCTCTTCAAGAAGAAGGAGAAACCGCAATCCACGACAACCACAAAACTTTATACCCTTAATCGAGATGTTATCAAGAAGCAGTCCGAACAGAGCCGTCAACTCTCTGAAACGGCAGACAGCCTTGCTCATCGCAATTATGTAATCAACCAGCAATTGAAGGGCCTTATTGCTGCAATGGACGGGCGTGTAACGGAGGATCTTCAAGCAAGGGAACAACAGATTATTAAGACTCGCGAGAGAACAAAGGTTTATTTAGGAGGCATTACGGCTTTTATTTTCATTGCTCTTATAGCCTCGTATTTTGTCATTATGCGTGACTATGGCAAGAAAGAGCGTGGCCGACGCAAGTTAGAGGAGAGTAACCGCAAGAACGCTGAACTGCTTGAAATGCGTAATAAGATTATCCTTACCATCTCACATGATATACGAGGGCCACTCAACAACATTATCGGTTATACAGATCTGGCCATGGACACACGGGAGAAGAAGAAACGCAATCTGCAACTGAAAAAGGTATTAGGTCGCAGCAAGCATATACTGCACCTTGTAAACAACCTCTTGGATGTCTATCGTCTGAATCAGGCGAAAGAGACGATGCATCCTGTTCCATTCCGTATATCTGATTTGTTAAGCCGTGTGGTGGACGGTGCCACGCAACCTATCAATGACAAAGGACTGCTCTTTGATCATGAGTTCATAGGTGCCGATACAGTGGTCAAAGGCGATGTCGATAGAATAGAGCAAATCATCAACAACCTTATTGCCAATGCCGTCAAGTTCACTTCCGCAGGACATATCGGATTCAATGTAAGCTATATGGACGGTACATTCACAATGAAAGTCAGCGATACGGGTATGGGTATGACCGAAGAGATGATGAAGCGTATCTATTTGCCATTCGAGCGTGCCGCAAATGCAGAGAACTCGGATGGCTATGGTCTTGGGTTGCCAATCGCCCACGGAATAGTAACAATGCTTGGCGGAACAATCAATGTAGAGAGCGAATTGAATAAAGGCACGACATTTACAGTTACTTTACCTCTACCTGTTACCAATGAGCCTATAGAAGAGGAAAGCGTTTCGTTTGACGCATCTCTGCACCTACCGAAGAATGTCATCGCCATCGATGATGATATACTGCAACTTGAACTTGTAAAGGAGATGTTGGAGCGTAATGGAGTGTCGTGTACAATATGCAGCAAGGTAGATAAACTGACCGAAGAACTGCGTAAGAAGAACTACGACCTGCTTTTGAGCGATATTCAGATGCCGAACACCGATGGCTTCAAACTGCTTGAACTGCTACGCAGGTCACGCATCGGTAACTCTAAGGATATTCCGATAGTGGCAATGACAGCACGAAGCGAAAGTGAGCGTGAAGCACTTCTTGAGGCAGGATTTGACGGTTGCATCTTCAAACCGTTCTCCATGAATGAACTGTTGAGGGTCATTGCTTCAGTAGTCAAGGGCCGCGAACTAGGCAGTGATACGGACTTCTCAATGATACTTGCCAATGTATCGGACAAGAAGAAAATATTGAGAACGATGATAGAGTCCTGCGAGAAGGATATTGTCGATCTGAAGATTGCAATGACAGCCGAGAACAGGGAGTCGATGCGAAGCATAGCACATCGTATGTTCCCGATGTGGGAGATGGTCTCGATGGATGAAATTCTGCTTGCTTACCGCAATGTCCTGAAGGATACCGACTGTGATACTCAAACCGTATTGAACCACACGAATCATATAATTACTCACATAGAGCACCTGATTGAGGATGCCGGAAATGAGATAGAAAGAATTGCCGATGAAGAAAAGAATATTGATAGTAGAGGATAATATAACCCTTTCGCAGATAGTTAAAGACTGGCTGGAGCGTGAAGGATACGCTGTGGCAACTGCAATAGACGAACCTTATGCCCGTAAGTTATTACGTAAGGAGTCGTTCGATCTGATACTCTCAGATGTGCGTCTGCCACAAGGTGACGGTATATCACTTCTTGTATGGATCAATAAGGAGAAGATGGATATCCCATTTGTGATAATGACCGAGTATGCATCGGTAACGGATGCAGTCAAGGCAATCAAGATGGGTGCAAAGGACTATCTTGCCAAGCCGGTATTCCACGAGCAGTTGGTGGAAATGGTCAAGGAACTATTGAAACCCGTATCAACTGTTCGCAGTAAGGAGAAGGAACTCTTCAAGCGTACAAGCCCCAAGGCTATGGAAGCTATGAATATGGCGGAGTTGGTTGCTCCATCGGATATTTCAGTATTGATTCTCGGAGCAAACGGAACAGGCAAAGAGTCCATAGCACGAAGCATTCACTTCCATAGCAACCGCAAGGATAAGCCTTTTGTTGCGGTGAACTGCGGTGCCATACCTCATGAGCTGGCTGCTTCTACATTTTTCGGGCACGCAAAAGGTGCGTTCACAGGTGCTGATGCCGACAAGGGTGGTTGTTTTGAAGCCGCCAATGGCGGTACGCTCTTTCTTGATGAGATAGGAACATTGCCATACGATATGCAGTCCTCATTGCTGCGAGTGTTACAAGAGGGAACATTTATGCCAGTCGGCTCAAGTGTGGAGCGTGTGGCGGATGTCCGTATCGTGGCAGCGACTAATGAAGATATTGGGAAGGCTATTGCCGAGGGGCGTTTCCGTGAGGACTTGTACCATCGTCTGGGTGAATTTGAGATACGACAACCCTCACTTGCCGAGTGTCCCGAAGATATTTTGCCGCTTGCCAACTTCTTCCGCGAGAAGTTCTCCGCAGAACTGCATCGTGAGAGAACAGGCTTTACCGCTGAAGCGGAACGGTTATTGCTCTCACACTCTTGATCAGGCAATATAAGGGAGTTGCAGAACAAGATTAGGCGTGCGGTATTGATGGCTAAAGATACGCACATTGACTTTGCAGATTTGAATATTGTACAGGCACAGCCAGTAGATATTCCAGAGGCTCCGCTGTTACCATTGAAGGATGATGAGCTGGAAAAGCAGAGCATCATCAGAGCCTTGCAGTCGTGTGGTGGCATCAAGACAAAAGCGGCTCAAATGCTTAATGTAGACTCATCTACACTATACCGCAAGATGAAAAAGTATGGTATAAAATGATGATTGTGGGGGCAATATGAACCGCATATCGGCAAAAAGTTGTATCTTTGAGCCGTAAAATTGAAATATCGCGGCGGAACATTCGTTGTTCCTGTCCGTTTATATAGACATAAGTTCGCAAGAATCCCGAACAGAAATCTGGCAGTTGAAGTTAAGGAGAGTATTGCGTATGCTTATGCTATGCCCATGGCATAGCGTGGTGTTACGTACTCTCCTTAGGCCCATGCCAGAGCCTCTGTTCGGATGCGTGATGACCACGCTTCTTTTTTGGACGGAGGTAACGATATGGCAAAGATTCAGATCATAGCAGCGATGACAATGGACGGCTTTCTTCCGAAAGCTGACGAGAACTTAATGCAGTGGGTAATGAATGATGCCAAGGGCTTTCCATATTGGCACGAGCGTAGCATCTATCGCCTTATGCCTCACTATCCGTTGCTCGACCTACTTGCCGAGAAACTCTCCGACAACAACCAATCCGATACATACATCGCTGAAATATCCGACAAGGATAGCATAGAACTTCTGCGTGGACTCTCACGCTACAACCTCATTGACGAGATGGTTGTCTATATCTTGCCTGTCATTGCAGGTAAGGGAACTCTCGTATTTGATGACCTTACCCCAAGCCGTTGGAATATGTATAAGACTACATCCTTCTCCAACGGAATAACTCGCATCATCTATCGCAACTCTTGCATTTTGCAATAGCAGGTTGCGAAAAAGTGTTGCATTTTGCAATACTCTGAAAATCCTCAAATTTCACGCTGAAAATTTTTATTTCACTGATACACAATGATGTATCGGTATCTTTTCGTGTCATTCCATGTCATTGGCACGCAGGATGCCATTTAATAAGTATAACCTGTTGCGCAACACGGTGTAAATAACCCGATTATTCACACTTAAACAGATTATACGATGTTACAGATAAATAGTGAAACCGCCCACAAGATGTTCATCCAACTGATGGAACGCTTCGATAAGATTGAGAAGATGCTGGAGCGACAGAACAAGATGAAGGAGTGTCTCGATGGCGACACGCTGCTGGATAACTACGACCTGAGCAAACTGCTTGGCGTGACTCACCGTACCCTTGCACGCTACCGCCAGAAGAAACTTATCCGCTACTATATGATTGACGGACGCACATACTACAAGGCTTCCGAGGTCAAGGACTTTTTCGAGCAGAAGGGCTTGCCACTTCCGGCAAGCATGAGAAATAACATCAATTTCTAACCTCTAAACAACTATAGAATATGGAAATCGTATGTATAGACAAAAAGGCATTTGATGAGATATGCAGCCATATCAGTGAGTTTGAGGATAGAGTGAACAGATTGTGTGCTACCCGTAAGGATCTTGGACTCAAGAACTGGATGGATAACCAGGATGTGTGCCAGATACTTCGCATCTCGAAGCGAACACTGCAAGTGTACCGAGAGAAGGGCTTGATACCGTTTGCACGCATCAAGCACAAGATATTCTACAAACCCGAGGATATTCAGAGATTTATTAACAGTACTTATCACCCCATTAATAAGAAGAGATTATGAGCAACTTTTTTATAGACAAGACCGATCCGCATATCGCAGAGATTCTTGAGCGTCTAAGACGAGTAAACAAGATTCTCCACAAGACGGAGACTCTGGTACAACCTACATTGAACAATGAGAGATTCCTTACTGATGAAGAGTTATCCAAGATACTCAGAGTGAGCCGCCGCACATTGCAGGAGTATCGTTCGGCTGGTGCAATACCTTACTACCTTGTTCAGGGCAAGGCTCTTTACAAGGAGTCAGAGATTGAAAAGATTCTCAATGATTCCCATAAACGCTGCGTAGAGGAACAGCGATGGGTATGACCCTAAACGATAGCAACGACCCCGATAGAGGCCGTTGCTATTGTTTTTATACTGTTTTTGTCCGCTTCCATTTGATACATCTCTCAAAATTCAGTCCCTCATCTGCGAGTTCTATCTTCTTGTCTGCTGTAACCTCACGCAAGCGTTTCATATCCTCATCAACCTTCTTATCCGTAACATGGGCATAAATCTGTGTGGTGGTGATGGAGGTATGTCCCATCATCTTACTTACCGTCTCAATAGGTACGCCCAGCGATAAAGTCATGTGAGTTCCGAAATTATGACGAGCTTTGTGGAAGGTCAGATGGAATCCGTACTCTTCACCTAATTCTCCTGTCAATTTAATGAGATATTCACGGCAATAGAGATTGAAGACTTTATCTCCCTGTCGCTCGTGCTTGTACTTTTCGACAATGCGTAACGGAATGTCAAGCAAGCGAATAGATGACAGCGTATCGGTTTTCTTTCGCTTGATGTGTATCCACCAGCTGCCATCTTCTGCCTGTGTTATATCGTTCACGGATAACCGTCTTAAATCAGCGTATGCCAATCCTGTAAAGGTGGAAAAGATAAACCAATCGCGTACCCGTTGCAATTGGGGCTTATCTACAGGCGTTGACATCAAGGTTTTGAGGTCTTCCAACTTCATATGTCGGCTCTTGCGTTTAGGCAACGGTGGATGCAGTCGGCAGTAAGGATCTCTACGCAAAGTGCCCTGACTGACGGCTCGCATTGTCATCTTTTTCAGTCTATATAAGTGTTCGTGTACCGTCTTGGGACTTAGACGGCAATCGCTTTGTAGGAATATCTCAAAATCGTCATAGAACACCTTGTCAAGGCTTCGCAATGTGACATCTTCCACACCCCGTTTCTCCTGAATAAACGCTGCAAGGTGCTTGTATGAGCGTTGGTAACAGTCGTATGTCTCCTTGATTCTATCCACGCCAACACGCTTCTTGAACTCCTCGTTATGTTCACGGAAGAGGGCGAGCAATGTTACTGGCTTCTGACCGATACCCTTGACTGCGTTCTTGACAAGTTCTGCGGTAACAAAGCCTAAACTCTTCTTGATATGATTATAGTGTTCGGTTATCCCCTTGGTAAGTTCGTCAATGGCTCTGTTTACCGTTACGGCATTTTCGCTACGACCATCGGCACGACCCTTGTCGGGATTCCAGATGGCTGGATTCACTGATACTTTCGTACCGATTTGTTCCCATTCAGCATCAATGCTTACTTTACACAATAGTTGGCACATACCATCCTTGCGTACTTTCGTGCGGTTGATGTAGAACAATATGGCAAAGGTGCTGCGACGCTTCGTGTTCTGGTTATCTGTATTCTTGTCTGTTTTCATATATAGTCGTTTTAATGGTTGTCAAATGGCGATTGTAAAGCGTTCACTAATCTTGTAGTCTAATCTCTTGGTATCTGCATTTATCTTGTCATCGGTAACTTTCGCATAAATCTGAGTGGTATCAACCCGTGTATGTCCCAACATTTTGCTGACCGTTTCCAATGGCACACCGTGAGATAGGGTGATCTCCGTAGCATATGTATGTCTGGCGGCATGAAAGACTATTCTTCGCTCAATACCGCATATTGCAGCAATCTTTTTCAGGGAAAGATTTACATCAGAATTACAATACATAGGCAACAGTTTTCCGTTAGGCTCTACATCACGATACTTTTTAAGTATATGAATAGGTACATCAAGGAGCGGAACTTCATACTCGACTTTGGTCTTCTTACGAGATGTTCTTATCCATAGTGTACCTTTCTCGTCCGTAACCAAATCCTCTTTGGTCAACATACACATATCTCCATAAGATATTCCGGTGTAGCATGAGAACAAGAATAAATCTCTGACGATGTAAAGTCTTGCATTATGCAATGGTGTTGTCATCATCAGTTCCAGTTCCTCTGCCGTGAGATACTTCTGTTCACGCTGTGGACGTTCAGGTTCATATCCCCAAAATGGATTGAAGGTAAGAATACCATCTGCTACGGCTTCATTGATAATGGTTCTAAAAGAGGTTGTAAGATGGACTATCGTACCAAGAGCTAAACGACAGTCTGTTCGTAAGTGAAGATCATATTTCTCGATAAACGAACGATCCAATGCCGTAAAGGGAATATCGGTCAATTTGTATTTCTCATTGAGGAATTTCTCTACATGTATATAGGCGTACTTGTAAGCACGGAGGGAACCTGCGACACGGTTCACACCTACACGCTTCTCGAAGTTCTTGATGAAGGTGCGGAAATAGCTCATCAAGGTCTGCTGCCCTGAAGCCATACCCAAGAGCAGGCACTTGACATCTTCGGCAGTTACTCCTTCTCGTATTGCAGATTGTTCCTGATAGATATGTAGAGCCGAGGCTCTGATCTCGTCTAACTGACGATTGATTTCGCGTGCTGCGACACTCTTACCCGTAGCACGACCTGAGTGCCACATCGTATGTGGGACCGACATTTTCACACTGAATGCCGCCTCGGAGTACTTGCCGACATTCAACCTTGCCATTACGGGACAGTTTCCTTTGGCATCTGCTTCGCTCTTTTTAAGGTAGAACGACACCTTTACATCTGCCTGATTCATAACTCATTTCTTTGGTTGCAAAAATAAATTTTACAGAGTTAATGAATGGCATGTAGAACATAGCGGAACAAGGCAACAAGTACTTGACAACTAATCTCATTCCCGTATTTTTCTTCCAACGAGAAAAAATGATTACCTTTGTCAGTGCAATGATAGAAAAAACAAGCGTTCTTTGTGCTGTTGTAGGGTATGTGCAAGAGATTAAAGATGCTGTTTCTACCAACTTTCCCTTCCATAAAAAGGCAACGGATAGGTAGCAATTCTTTCTCTAATACCCGCCATATACGGCTCCTTCTGCCGAAATTAACAATATGGTGAGGTAACACAAAAATGGTATATGTACCAACCACTTATCACATTTTGCCCTCATCCTGCCATTTTTACGCAAGTTCTTCGTATCTTTACGCAAATTATGCCCACAAATGGACACCGAAAAACAATATACGAAAAAGTGTAAACCCGAAATAGGCCGCGGATGCAGTTTCTGCGATTGCGGCGCAGAGTGCGAGGCGAAGCTCTGCGACGGGTGTTTCAAGCTTCACGAAACGGCGTGGCTCGAGGAGTACCCCGAGAATATCCCGACCGACATCGTGGAGGTGCGGTTCAAGAACACGCGCCGCTCGTTCTACCTGAACGCCAACAATCTGCAGCTCAAGCGGGGCGACATCGTGGCGGTCGAGGCATCGCCCGGACACGACATCGGCGTCGTTTCGCTCACGGGCGACCTGGTAGCACGCCAGATGCGCCGCACGGGATTCAACCCCTTCAACGGCGAATTCAAGAAGATATACCGCAAAGCCAAGCCCTACGACATCGAGAAGTGGCAGGAAGCCATCGAACTGGAGCACGAAACGATGATCGCGTCGCGCCAGATCGCGGCCGACATGGGACTCAACATGAAGATCGGCGACGTGGAGTATCAGGGTGACAAGATCAAGGCCATTTTCTACTATATCGCCGACGAGCGCGTGGACTTCCGCGAACTGATCAAGGTCTTCGCCGAACGGTTCCACATACGTATCGAGATGAAGCAGATCGGCGCGCGGCAGGAGGCGGGACGCATCGGCGGGCTGGGCGCCTGCGGACGCGAGTTGTGCTGCGCATCGTGGATGTCGAGTTTTTCGAGCGTCACGACCGGCGCCGCCCGCGTACAGGAAATTTCGCTCAATCCCCAGAAGCTCGCCGGACAGTGCTCGAAGCTCAAGTGCTGCATGATGTACGAGTACGACACCTACGTCGACGCCCGCAAGGAGTTCCCGCGTCTGCGTGAACCGCTGCAGGCCATGGACGGCGAATACTATCTGGTCAAGAACGACATTCTGGCCGGCACGATGACCTTCTCGTCGAGCAAGGATGCGATGGTCAACGTCACCACGCTCTCCATCGCGCGCGTCAGGGAGATCGTCTCGCTGAACCGCGCCGGCAAGAAGGTAGACCGGCTGCAAGCTGCCGAGGACATCGCCCCGGCGGCAGAAGAGCCGACCTACAGTTCGGAGGAGGACAGCATCACCCGCTTCGATCAGGCCAAGCGCCGCAGCAAGCGGAGCCGCGGCAAAGGAAGCCGGCAGAACGGACAGGATTCACAGGAAGCGGGACAGCAGGCCGCAGGCCGGCAGGAACAGCCCGATCAGCAGGACCGGCAACAGGAACGCCGCCCGCGGCGCAACGACCGTCCCCGCAACGGCGAAGGCCGCAACAACGAGGGCCGCAACGGAAATCCGGACCGCCGCAGCAACGGCGAACGCCGTGACGGAGAGAACCGCGAAAACCGCAACGCCAACAACGGAGGCCGCAGAGGCAGCGCCGGCAGCGAAAACCGGAACGGCGAAAACGGCGACACCCGCAACGGCAACAACAACGAAGCCCGCAACGGAAATGCGAACAACGGCAACGGCGCCGAACGCCGCGAAGGCAGCCGCCGCGGCCGGAACAACAACCGCAACCGCCGCCGTCCGGGAGGCGAACGCCGCGAAGGGGGCAGCGACAACGGCAGCGGAAGCAACGGGGGTTCAAACGAATAGACGGTGATACGGGCACGTGACATAGCGGCACGTCGCGCAGCAGCCGGAACGCTTCGGCAGACGGCCGGCATTCCGGGTAGCACTGCCACGCAGGCCGGCGCAATGCAGCCCTGTACAACACAACCCGGCACAACGTGGTTCCATACGCCAGGGTCGGGCAGGGCAGCGTCCGGCACAGCCGCATACCGGAATCGGACGGGCAGCGCATTCCGGAAAGTCCGTCGGGCAGTACTCCTTTCCACCGCGGCCTTTGCCGCAGGCTGCGTGTCACCCCACGGAGCCGCGGTGACCGATGTGGATGCCTCGGGCTGGGACCCCCCCGCCGCCATCGTCTTCACCAACACCGATACGACGACGCTGCGTGACATGGATTTGTTCCTGCGCTACGACGACCGCATGGATGAAGACACGCTGACGGTACGCATAGCAGTCGTCACACCCGACTCGCTCCGGCACGAAGAGGCTTTCCGGCTCACACTCCCGGCCGCGCACACTCCGACCGCCCTGTCGCGCGAGGCCGACCTCCCCTATCGCCGCCGCATCCGCTTCGCCCGCACGGGCGACTACTGCATAACCGTCACACCCGGCCGCCCGGTGAAGGGCGTCGAGGCCGTCGGCATAAATATCGTAAAAAGCGAATAAGAGACAACAATGGGCAAGGACAAGCTCCGCAAGTTCCGCGAGAACCTGACTTTCGACTGTTTCATACAACCCGAATTCGACGAGGTATTCCGTTGCGACCACCCGCTCAAAGGGCATTGGCGCAGCGACTTTTTCCATAACGACAACCCGATCGTACTCGAATTGGGCTGCGGCAAGGGCGAATATACCGTAGCGCTGGCCGAGCGCGACCCGTCGCGCAATTTCATCGGCATCGACATCAAGGGCGCACGCATGTGGCGGGGCGCCAAAACCGCCACCGACCGCAGGATGCCCAACGTGGGGTTCCTGCGCACGCGCATCGAGTTTATCAACGGCCTGTTCGCCGAGGGCGAGGTCGACGAGATATGGATCACCTTCCCCGACCCGCAACTCAAGAGCCGCCGGGCGAAGAAACGCCTCACCTCGCCGCTTTTCCTCGGATATTACGCCCGCATACTGTCCCCCGACGGATGGATCAACCTCAAGACCGATTCGAAGCATCTTTTCGGCTATACGAACGAGGTGGTGCGCCGCTACGGGCTGCCATGCGAAGTCTCGAACGCCGACATCTACGGCACGGGCTACGCCGACGAGGTGCTGTCGGTTAAGACCGCCTACGAGAAACGATTCCTCGAAATGGGGCTTCCGATCACCTACACCCGTTTTTCGCTCGCCGGGCGCCATGAATTCCCGTGGTTCGACTGGGAAGAGGACGAGAAGGCGGAGAAGGCCAACGAGGAGGCACGGCTGGTCTGACTCCCTGAAGGGGCGTTCCGCCATCGCTGGCAGCCTCCCCCGTCCGGCAATCCGGCGGTTCGTTTGCGCCTGCGCACCCGGTTTTCCGGCAACAAACCTGCCCCGGCAGCCGGCCTTCGCGCCACAATGCAGACAGGGGACTCCCCGGAAATTCCCAAACAAGGTTACATCGCATATCGCATGTTAATATAGGTATTCTGCTTTTTGGGCGCTATCTACTAATTTTTTAGAAGAAATATTTGTTGATCTAAAAAATTAGTAGTAAACTTGTGTCGAGTTTAAATCATAATGCTCATGGAAAAGCGCATGTATATCGCCCTGATTTTTGTCGCAGCCTTCTTGTGCTCATACGCACAGCAAAGCGACAAGAGCACCTACCTCGCGCACATCCGCCAAGCCGACTCGCTCTACATGGCCGGCGACCCCGCCGGCGCGAGCCGGGCATTCGAAGCAGCCTTCTATCAGACAGAACACATACAACCCTATCATTTATACAATGCAGCTTGCGCTGCGGCTAAAGCCGGAGACAACGGGCTGGCTTTCGACCGGTTATTCAAACGCATAGCCCTTGAAAAGGAATGGTATTCCGATCGCATCGAAACCGACGGAGATCTACAACCGCTGCATGCCGACACACGTTGGCAGCTACTCCTCGACACGCTCACAGCGCGGCAACACCGCGCTGAACGCGACTTCGACATACCGTTGCGCAGGAAATTGCAGCAGATCGCCGCGAGCGACCAGCAGGTACGCACGGCCTATATCCGGGCCATAGAATCGGGTGCAAACGGCATCGTGACGGACTCGCTGATCGCAGAGATGCAGCGCACGGACAGTTTGAACCTGCGGGAAATCTCGTCTATTCTCGACAGTCGGGGCTGGGTAGGTAAAACGAAGGTCGGCGACGCATGCACGGCATTCTTCCTTGTCATCCAGCATTCCGATCCGGCAATACAGGAGCGTTACCTGCCCCTGCTGAGGCAGGGAGCGGTGCTGGGGGACATCCAGCCTTTGCAGGTCGCCATGCTCGAGGATCGCATAGCCGTCAGCAAAGGAGAACCGCAGCGTTACGGATCACAGGTGCTCCGGCATGGCGACGGCAGTTATTACATAGCCCCGTTGCTCGACGCGGAACGCGTGGACGAGTGGCGCAGAGAGGTCGGCATGGGGCCTGTCGCGGAATACCTCAAACGTTGGGGTATCCAATGGCCGGCGCCGGAGGGCTGCAACCGCGCTGGAAACTGAATGACATCGAAAACGAACTAAAAACCACTACCATGGAGAATAAACAACCGGAACTCACACGCGGCGAAGAGGAGATCATGCAGATACTCTGGAGGCTGGGCGATGCGGTGGTCAACGAGATCATCGCCCAGACAAAAGAACCCCGCCCGAAATACACCACAGTCGCGACCTTCCTCAAAATCCTCGAAAACAAAGGTTTCGTCAACCACACGCCCGAGGGCAAAAGCCACCGCTACTATCCGGCCGTAAGCCGCGAAGAGTACGCACGCGGGGTCATGTCGTCGGTACTGTCGTCCTATTTCGACGGCTCGCTGGCACAGATGGTCTCGTTCTTCTCGCGCCATGAGGACATCTCGGTCACAGAGATGGAGGAGATTCTCCAAATCATGCAGAACGCCCGCAAATAACCGCCCGCTCCGCCCCAAGCCCTTCCGACCATGAAAACACTGGCCATATATGCCCTCGAAGTCCTCGCATGCAGCGGCGTGCTGTTAGCGGCCTACGCCATCCTGCTCGAACGCCGGGTAAAATTCCGCTGGTGCCGGCTCTACCTGCTCCTAACGACCTTCGCCGCGGCCCTGATTCCGCTGCTGCGGATTCCCGTATGGCCGGGGCGCATCGTCGCAGCCGCACCCGCCATCTCGCCCGACCTCCCCGTCTGGACGGGCGAAGTGCTTCCCGACGAGGGCGGAGGT
>ENA-OPBN01000861-OPBN01000861.1-human-gut-metagenome-genome-assembly--contig:-NODE-861-length-17277-cov-3.666415_pt1 | contig 17277 bp, 8 predicted proteins | sample MGYA00241068_ERZ501452 | MGnify/ENA primary metagenome ERZ501452 (study PRJEB25962, sample SAMEA2042507) | human gut metagenome | biome: human gut; feature: human-associated habitat; material: faeces... | reverse complement strand
TATAATACAGTACCAGATCCCCGCCGGGGATTTGGAATAACACAGGATTATAGCAAGGCTTACGCCAAGTTTCGTCTACCAAGGGCTTACCGCTATTCTTGGCGGGCGCCATCCACCATGGATAATTCTTGCCATCTCCCATAGGAACTGCCGGAGCAGCTTCCCTGGCTCCCCCCATACGCAACATTGCCTCGCGAAATAGCGCAAACCTATCTTGTTGTACAACATTCGGCTTATCTCTCAGCAATTCATCAATAATACTGTCACGCGCTGCAAATTTACTTAAATCTCTTTCACTGAAAGCGGCAGCCGTAAGTTTTGTATAAATACCATCGGCAGCTTTATACGGTTTAGTCCATTCTTTACTACCATAGGGCTTGCGGCAGGTCCAAATATTACAATCAGGATTCTTTTCGCGTGTCCCCCCAAAGAAAGCTGCTACCAAATCACCATTTTCCAATTCTACAACAGTAGCGCCATGACATTGAGGAAAGCCTGCATCTTCATAAAGGAACTCATCAGTCACAATACATTTGTCGGCAGCAGGGATATCCACACTAAAATGATACTTTCCCGAACCTACTTTTTCTACTTTTCCATTAGGAAGATAGACTGATGCAAACGTATTGACAGGTATCTCTATATCCCACTCTAAGTGTTGCAAGGTTTTCTTCCAGCGGCTTACTACCCTGCCATAAGGTGTGCGGTAACTGGCATCAACATAGCTAATATCTTGTATCTCAAAATTAGGACACATTCTGATATGTTTGAATCCGACCTTACCACGCCCACGTTCGCTCTTTATTCCAGCCATATTCTCATAACACCATGGCAAGAAATCACCCAAAAGCATTACATGGTTACCACTGTTCATTGCCGGATTCGCCGTATTCCCATTCCAAAGTTCCCAAATGGTAGTAGCTCCCTGTTCGGCCATATAGCCCCATGAAGGATAAGTAGTATTAGTTGCCAACATATAAGCCACATCGGCAAATCCTCGGCGTGAAAGTTCGCGTAACAGCCATTGTACTCCAATTACCCCACAACTGATATGTTCTTTATTAGTCACCACAATGGACTGAACAGTACTTTTTACCACATCATCCAAACAATCTTTGGGAACCAAACCAAAAGCCAACGGCAGAATATTGGCTGTCACTGTATTGTTGCCATAGTACACACTATCAGGGTATAACACATGCCCCGGCACAAGCGAAGTACCACGTTTCACTGTGAGATACTTCCGATTAAAAGCATCCTTCACTGCATGTTCCAAATCCATCCAGTACTGTTTATCGGTTTCATACCCCAGTACCTCGGCAAACCGATGAAGAGTCTGCAACAATTTGGCACCATAGGCAGTAGCAATCAGAGCTCCCTCAGTCACCCTTTTAGGATCACGACTGTGAATCATGTCAAGCGATTCAGGAGGCACGCACCAATCACCATAGCGATCTTTAGTAAAGATATATTCGTCAGTCATGTATTCCTCAACCATGTGATTCATCCAACGTTTCATGGAAGCATAGCTTTGCCGCATCGGCAGTGTATTGCCATATTGAGTGTAACACATATCCACTGACATAAACAATGCAGCAGGCCAAGTCATGTTGTCGCTGTAATAGTTCCAATAGGCAGGAGCCACATCAGGGATACAACCATCTTCACGCTGAGCTTCACAAATGTCACGTATCCATTTGGAATAGAGAGGTCCATTTCCAAACAAATAGCTCTCACCCCATGTTCCCATAGTGCGATCCCCCAGCCAGGGCTGGCGCTCATTACGCTGTGGACAATCTACGGGCATACCTTTATAATTACCCAAAATACCCCACCAAGCATTTTGGTGAATACGGTTCAACGTTTCATTTGAAGTGGTGAAAGTTCCAAGTTCTTCCATTTCATCACTGACTACCTCACCCACAAAATCATTAATAGTAGCAGTAGGAAATCCCGATACCTCTACATAGCGAAAGCCATGATAGACAAATCGAGGCGCCCATGTCGCATTATTTTCACGAGCGTTACAAATGTATGTATCTGTGACTTTGGCATCACGCAAGTTCTTCACATAAAGCTCCCCGTCGGGCTGTAGTAATTCGGCAAAGCGAAGTTTAATGGAATCACCCAACTCGCCACGTACATTCATACGAACCCAACCTACCATGTTCTGCCCCATATCAAGAATCCATTTCTCTCCCTGCCGGCGCATACTGACAGGTTTCAGAGACCTCAACACTTTCATATTAGGAGCCATTGCACCACGCAATGTACCGGTGGGAATACTCACCCGCTCTGCTGCCCCCCATTTAGAGTCATCATAACCGGCACAAGTCCATTCTCCCAACTCTTTGCGGGCATCATACCTCTCACCGTCATACTCATTGTTACTACGGATAGGACCATCTGCAGTCAGTTTCCAGCTCTTGTCAGAAACCAGCGTTTCACAGCTACCGTCAATATACTCAATAATCAAATTAAGACGTAATTTGGGATAACCAAAATTTGCAATTTTATAAGGTTTATAGTTCTGCCGCATAGTGTAGAACCTTCCATTACCTAAAGTTACACCAATAGCATGTATTGTGTCGGACGCCAACTGACGAGTAACATCGAAGCTATTGTAAATAATGGTTTTGCGATAATCGGTCGGTGCAGGCGCCAGTACCTGCTCGCCTATACGCGTACCGTTGATAAAAGCCTCGTACATTCCCATACCCGCAATATGCAGAGTGGCACGTTTCACTACCTTCGAAGTAGCAAACTCCTTACGCAGGTACCGAGAAGCTAATCGGCTCCATTGCGTTTCACTATCCCAAGGCGCCGGACGATCCATGCCAATCCATTGTCCGCGCCAATGTCCTTCATTCAACAGTCCAATACCGAACTGTGCCACTTCACTCCATGAGGTTTCGCCTTGATTGGTATAACATTTCACCTTCCAAAAAGCTCGCTGATTGCTTTTAAGCTTTACTCCATTATAAGAAACCCACAGCGATTGTTCACTCTCAATGCAGCCCGAATCCCAAAGGTCAGCTTTATTTTCAGTAAGCATTTCGACTGAAGAAGCGACCAGTATCCGATAAGCGGTCTGCATCACCCCCTGCCCATCGCTTTGCATCTGCCAACTGAAACGCGGTGTAGTCGTATCAAGCCCCAAAGGATTGCTCATCTGTTCAGTATAGACGGACGAGACTTTTACAGTAGTAGCCTGAGTTATCAGAGCTATAAAAAGAAATATAAATGATAAAGTTTTACGCATCAGTGTTATATTATTTAATGAAAGCAACTATCCTGTCAATACTCATGTCAATGCTTCTCCGGCAGTTCTTTCCACTCCTTTTTTACATACTCTTTTGAAGCATCAATAGCGATAAGGACCTGATCGTTTCCACTCATATAGCCGCTGTCATGTTGAAAACTTGTAATCTTGCTGTCAAACTCGCCCAAGTATTCAAGTTTACCCGTAGCAGCACTCATCCACCACACTTTTTTCTTGTCACCACTGATTTTCGACAAATCAATTTGCATGGGTCGTCCCGAGTAGTTGTAAACCAACAGATAGTCATTGCCACGAGTAGCTATAGCACGATCATAGCGCTCGCCATTGGCACCGGCAATAATGCTTTGGTCGGGAATCCGTTCAAAGAAAGGAAAGGCCAGCATCAGGTATTTCAAATATTTCATCTGATGAAAACCGGGATCTTCAAGAGCATCCCACCAAGCTTTCTTCATGCCATCAGCACCAAAAGAGCCAAGCACGCCCGGACGGATAAATTGCATGATGTCATTGTGTCCATAGCTATGTCCGAAAGATCCGGCAAATACTGACCAATAGGCATAACGGCGTACATCATGCTCATTCCAGCGAGTTTCGTTGGGATCATGCAACCCTTGAGGAATATTCTCATAAATAGGTTCATCGTCAATTACGGGTTTCAGGGGATTGAGTGTAGAAGCTTCCACAAAACGCCAGTTATCCTCTTCTGTGTTTTCTTTGATAGGATAATCACCATCTCCCTTACGCTGGCCATAACGGCGATGTCCGCTTTGGAACATATTAAAATCAAGCCATTCGCGATCATTAAACCAAGCAGCAGAAGTGGTGCGTCCACGAGGGTGGAAAGTCATCAGATGATCTTTGTCCTGCTGACGGATGCTGCGTGCCAAAGCATCCCAAACTTCCGTTTTCTTATCACCGCGAATATCGCCACCGATAATCCAGATAATGTTCGGATCATCTTTATAGCGGTTCACAAGAAATTCTCCATAAGCCACTGCTTCTTTCTCATTCATTAATCCGGCATCCACAGGGCTTCCCCAAATACATACCATACCGATATAGATACCTTTCGAAGCTGCCGTCCTAATGATATAATCCATGTGGTCCCAATAGCCATACTCGCCTTTCTTATCAATGTTCTTAAAGTTCCACCCGTCAGGATTAGAACTTTTTCCATAAATATTGTACGAAGGCACACTATTAAGCACCTGCACTTGAACCATATTATAGCCTGCCTCTTTGCACTTTTGCAAATAATAGTTCACTTCATCGCGATTTAGCCGCTCAGGCATCAGCCATCCGGTTTCACCCAACCAAAAGAAAGGAGTACCATTTTCATGTCTTAAGTATCGTCCCTCATCCGATACCTTCAATTTCCCGTTTTCCCAAGGAATATACGTTTTAGCTTTTTGAGCCATTACGCCGCTACCCATAAACATCAGGACAGCCATCGCTATCATTGAAATCTTTCTCATATATTTGAATTTATTATTTTTTGTATTTTTTAAATCGCACGTTCCTATCTACCGGCAATTGTATAGCTTTCACCGGCTTTGGTGTTCAAATCATAAAGATAAGTTTTTTTCAACTTAACTTCATGAAGTTTCGCCTCTTTATTCACAACCGGCTCCATGACTTGAGGCACTTCGTAAATGGCATTAGGATTTTCACCACGTGCTTTCTTTAGTCCTTTGCCCTGAACAGGAGTAAGCGTACGCAGACGGAAATTTCCACCCTTCGACGAGTATATGGTAAGTTTGTCCAATGTTCCGTTTTTCCAGCAGAAGTCAAGTTCAAAACCGCCACGTGCCTTAATGCCGCGAATACGCCCTTCTTTCCAGTTAGCGGGTAAAGCGGGAAGTAAATAAACAAAACCATCATGGCTCTGCATCAGCATCTCCGCGATACCTGCCGTACAACCGAAGTTACCATCAATTTGGAAAGGTGGATGAGCATCGAAGAGATTAGGATAAGTCCCCCCTTTTTTCTTTTCATTGCGCACCAGTGTCAGCTGATTGGTAATCAACTTGTAGGCATGGTCGCCATCAAGCAAGCGGGCCCACAAACAGACTTTCCACCCCATACTCCAACCTGTGGAAGGATCACCGCGATGAATTAACGAAGTACGGGCGGCATCCCAAAGTTCGGGCGTACGGAAAGGAGAAATCTGATTGCTGGGGAAAAGCCCGTAGAGGTGCGAAATGTGGCGGTGTACATCCTTAGGATCATCCCAATCAAACATCCACTCTTGCAATTGACCCCACCGGCCTACTTGCATAGGCGCCATCTCCCTAAGCCGTTGTTCATAGTGAACAGCCAAAGTTTCGTCTGTATTCAATAGACGGGCGGTAGTAATTACCTGATTCCAAAGATCAAAAATCAACTGATTGTCCATAGTGCAACCGGGAGCGGTAGTTGACTTGCCTTTGCTACCCGCATGTACATTTTCCGGAGAATTACTGGGACAAACCACCAACCAATTATGCACCGGTTCCTTCACCATAATCTGATCAAAGAACTTAGCGGCCTCCTTCATTATGGGATAAGCAGTACGAAGAAAACCTACATCGCCTGTATAAAGATAACGTTCCCACAGATGACGGCACAACCATGCTCCGCCCGTAGGCCAAAGTCCTGAAGGAGCCTTATCAATAGCCCCTGTAACACGCCAAATATCAGTATTGTGATGAAGCACCCAACCTTCAGCGCCATACATAGTCTTAGCCGTTTCGCGACCGGTTTCACTTACTTCGCTGATAAGTTGCATTAGCGGTTGATGCAACTCACTGAGATTGGTTACCTCAGCCGGCCAATAATTCATTTCGAGGTTAATGTTACAAGTATATTTGCTATCCCACGATGGAAAAAGTTTATCATTCCAAATTCCTTGTAAATTGGCAGGTTGGCCGCCGGGCTGAGAAGAGCAAATCAGCAGATAACGCCCAAAACGAAAATAAGTTGCTACAAGAAAATCATCCTGCGTTTCACGAAAGTTCTGCACACGCATATCGGTGGTAACATCGGCATAACGGTCGGGGCCCAAGTCAAGGTCCACCCTATCCATATAACTCTTGTAAATGGCCAAATGTTCCAATAATGATTGTCGGTAACTATGCTTCAAAGCAGCATGCAGATAGTTCTTGCTACGCTCCACCTCATTACCCGTAATATCCTTATAATTCACAAAATTTGTAGCGATAGAGAGATAGAAAGTAGCTTCATCCGCTTTTTCGACTGCTAACACACCATCTGCGCACGAGCTATGTCCCCCTTGTGTACGAACTGCCATACGCCCCTGAAAGAGAACTTTACCTTTCAATCCTTCGTGCCAAGAACTTACACCGCTCAGAGTTATTTCATCTCCTTCACTGGCAATCATTACATCTTGATGTGGTGAAGTGAGATGTGCATTACAAGTAATCATGCCGGGCCGGGAAGCCGATAGACGCACCATCACCACCTGATCGGCAAGCGAGGTTATGGTCTCGCGCCGGTAACGCACTCCGTCAACGGTGTAACATACCACTGTACGGGCGGAATCAAGACTAAGTTCACGATAGTAATCGGTGTAGCGGGTGTGACCGGGAAAAGCAATACGCAAATGTCCAAATGACTGATAAGGCATACCGCTATTGGTTTTTGCCATCACCTTTTCGGTGGCAAGCGTTTGCGCTTCAAGATACTTGCCCTCAAACACCAATTGACGCACCTTGGGAATATACTCCAAAGCATTAGGGTTGGCATTGTTATTCGGACGTCCGGCCCAAAGTGTCTCTTCATTAAGCTGGATATTCTCCATGGCAGGTGTGCCATAAACCATAGCACCCAGCCGTCCGTTACCCAGCGGAAGCGCTTCAGTCCACACCTGGGCAGGTTCGTCATACCAAAGCTTATAAATTCGTGCCTCATCGGCAACAGTCTGCATCACTGGCCTCCCGATGACTTCTGCAAAGCCCTGCAGAGCGGCGCAAACGATAAATAAACAAATAGTGATATACCTTCTCATGTTTTCTTATAAGATGAATAGTGAGCACATAATTATATATAGCAGACGATTGAGAAACGGTATTGTACTGACTATTCAGAACCAAAATAAAGGCGTCCGGCAACATAGAAAAAGGTTGCCCACCTTTTCCTTATCAGGAAAAAGAGTAGACAACCTTTCTTACAGAGTAGTTTTGCCGAGCAACGAGTGATTTTTCCGTCAGATTTTCTTACCGGCTGCTTTTAAACGCTTATACCATTCATTGCGTTCTTTAACCAAATCATAACCACGCTTAGTCAGATAATTATTGATGCGGCCTTTATATTTATTGAATGCAGCATGTTTCTTATCAGAGTTCTCGGCATCCATCGAAAATTCCCGAGCCTCTTTATACCAGGCATAAATCTGCTTTTTTTCTTCCTCGGTCAGCGAAGGTACCATGTCTACCAATGACTCATATTGCACCTGCAATGAATTATATGTCATCCCATCTTTTATCGCATCAATCTGCTTGTCGTTGATATAGAGCGAGAGGGAAGCAGGAAATTCGAAATGGCAACGATACAAAGTCGCATCTTTCTCAAGTTCCGCTGCTTCAATGGCTGCTTGCTTGGACGCGCCCGTAAGAACGGCCTTGGCATACTTCACTTTCTGGTCACGTACCTCATAAATATCATTCAGTTTAAAATAGCGATTGGCCAAAATATACAGCACATTCTGCTTAACCGCAGGAGCAGTAATACCAAGATTATCAACTATCTTTTCCGAGCGTTTCAAGATAGACTTTACATAGTTCGGGTCGCGCCCCAAGCTATCAAGCTCAACAGCTGAAGCCGAAAGGGCTACGCAACAGAACATGATGCTAAGAAATATTTTTTTAAACATACAAATTATATTTTATTATCGGTATAAAAATATTAACCCGCACCAGTCAATCAGAATAACTAAATAACTGGTACAGGCATAATTTACTGATTACATCAAACGTCCTTTTTCTGCAAGTGTATCGTAGTTGTTATTCAAATTCGTCCAATCGGTACGATTAACAGTACTGATACCATTAATATATTTTTCAATATTAGTATATCCGTCTCCTGTGCAATCCTCATTTGCATCCGAAGCATCGTTAGGATTCAAACCATTGGCCTTTTCCCATTCATCCGGCATACCGTCTTTATCAGTATCCACATAAGGAGTTCCCTTATATTCCGGATATCCCCCCATTTGGTTAGGATGTGTAATAATACCTATTTTATAAGAGTCTTTAGGCAAACGACGGTATTTAAACAAACCGTCCTCATTCTGTGACTTAGGAGAAAGTCCCCACTTGCAACCGAATGCATCCTCAGGAAGCTTCTTCATTTTCTTCTTATCGGTATAACTAGGATCAACATAAGGTACGCCTGTTGTTACTTCCTCTACAATGCGTTGGTCTACAATATCGCGGCAAGGCAATGTAGCTCCCACATTCTTCAACACAAAGTCATAGGCACTCTTTGCAGAAAGGATATTGACATAAGGCATCACAAACGGTTCATACTGACGAACATATCCTTCATGACCTTCTACGCCATTAGTTTCTTCAATCTGAATACCGCCTTTCCAGTTGTCCTCAGTGATTTCAGGATAACCTTCCATAATATTTCCTGCAGCATAGATACGGCCATAAACCTTATGATCGAGTTTGCTACGACCGGCTTCCGGTTTCAGAATACGATGGCCTACAGAAGTATCCTTAGGAGTAGCAGGACCCGGTTTATAATAATTGTTTATCATATTGAACATAGCCGTATAGTCACCGCCATCCGATGAACGATGCACCCAGTTGAATACTACATTGTTTACAAAATTAAAGATGCCATTCCAACCGATAGAAGGGTTGCGGCCCGAGTTACTGGCCCAAAGGTTACGTGCAAAAGCGCAATTTTCTCCACCCAAGGTGCTGCCAAATGCATGATTGTAAGTATCCAGCGCTTTTGCCGAAATTGTATTTTGAATAGTGACATTCACAGTAGGCAATTTCTTAGCTGTCACCTTATATTGTCCTTCACTTTCATCGAACATGTGACGGTAGAACGAGATATTTTCATCCAATCCCCATGTACAAGAACAGTGGTCAATCATAATGTTCCCCACAGGATTACCCCCGAAAGAGTCATCACGATGATATACATTGGTCTCTCCACGACGGAAACGCATATGACGCACTACAACATCATGAGTCTCCACCCAAAAAGATTCACCGGCTATACAAACACCGTCACCGGGTGCTGTCTGTCCGGCAATAGTAACATAAGGAGCGCGAACAATGATAGGAGTTTTCAGTTTAATAATACCTGCCACATTGAATACAATGATACGGGCACCACCTGTTTCGCAAGCCTCACGAAACGATCCGGGACCTGCATCATTCAAATTGGTTACAGTGATAACCTTACCACCACGTCCTCCAAACGAATACATACCTCCTCCTTCAGCACCTGGGAAAGCGGGAATTTTTGCCTGAGGCAAATCATAAGGACGGCTTGCCCAAGGCACGTAAGGACGACCGTTTTGAGCTTCTTTCATCACAATGGGATAAGCCACAGCCCATGCCGAGTCCGAGTGTGCATATAGCTCTTTACGCATTTTCTGATAAGCTTGGCCTGCCTCAGAAGTCAGCTGAGGATATTGCGCCCATGCACTTCCCGAAATAAGAAGTACAAATAAAGTGACAGTAGTAACTAATACATTTCTTTTTTTCATTTTTATCTATACACTTTTTATAATTAAACTTTTACAACCGTTTTTTGTTCCAAATCCACTATTTCTACCTCAGTAGTATTTAGAGATACCCTCATAATACTACTGAGGTTCATTTAATTCTCTTTTATAATAGATGCCCAATCCTGCCATGTAAAGTATCAGATGGAGGGCATGACAACTTTGTTGTCATGCCCTCTCAAGGAAAAACTTTTATTCAGCTAATGGATCAAATGTACCTTGAGCCCCACCGTTGTTTGAATCTTCCCAACCAATACATTGTTCAATGCCTTTGTTATTGTTTAAGGCACCTTGACTAAACCCAAGGAAATAATAACGTGGCAAGAATTTGATGTACAAAGGTTGCTTGCTTGAATCATAGGCGTCACCTTTCTTCAACTTACGAATAAAATGCTCATTGTAGAAACTTTGAAGTTCTGTCAACTGATTACCCTCCTCATCATTAATTTCCTCACGTAAATCAAGTCCTGCAGGACGTTCCACTCCAGCCTTCAGCAAGGGATCACTACTAATATCGCCAGTAGTTCCTCCGATACCATATTTATCATTAAGACGGAACTCCATATTTTCACGACGCTGATCGTTAAGTGGAGCAAAACCAAGCCAAGTACAAGTGTTACCACCCCATCCAGTAAGCGTCCATGATGCCGGAGCCCCTTCCACCTTGCCTGTACCGCCGTCAAAAAGCATCCAGCGACGTAGGTCGTCAAAACGTTTACCTTCGTACGCCAATTCTATTTGACGTTCATAAAGCACAGCCGACATACAAGCGGCCTGATCGGTAGCAAGGTTTGACTGCAAGCCACAATCGCCTGTATATCCAGCACGTTGACGAATCTGCTTCAAGTTTTCCACAGCTTCACCCATCTTTCCTGCACCGCAAGCTGCTTCAGCATAGTTAAGCAATACTTCCGCATAACGAATCTCCATCCAAGGAGCTGACGAATAAGAAAAGCCACCATTGGAATAAGTTGCATCAAACGAATAGAGTGGATCGGAAACGTCACCATCGTTACTACGCTTGCGCACGTATACGCCCTTTCTGTTTTTCAACAGGTTATCAGCACCATAAGCATTACCACTTTCTACATCAGTTATATCTTTCGCATCGGCATACCATACATAGTTCCACAGTACATAATCCTTACCATCATTATAGCTGGGATTGAAAGCATCTGCCGGAACAGGGTCACCAGTATAGGTCCAACGAAAACCAGGCATAGCAAACGTACGATAAAAGCGCGGATCGCGATTCATGAAAGGATAAGCTTCAATGTTTGATCCGTCTTCACTTTCACTCAGCTTAGTATATGTGTTCAAACCACGCGGACGTTTACCATCCTTCATGGGGAACATATCAACCAGCATCGCTGATGCTTCCAAACCTTGACCTGTAGTATTTTTCGGACGAATGAAACGTTCCCAATTATTGTTTTTCTTCGTATCATCATCCTGTAACGTATTATGCAACGTACCGAACACCATTTCAGGATTTTGTATAACAGTGAACATTTTAGCAAAATCAGAACCATTGACATTACTGCCCGTAGTGTAGAGATGGTTACCACAAGCGTTGATGTCAGTAATAGACGCTTTGATATACTCATAAGCAGCCGTCCAACGGCTTTCATCGTTAGCACGATTGAAAAGTGGACTTGCCCACAACAGCAACACACGTCCTTTTAATGCCATAGCCGCAGCAGTGGTGACACGCCCGTAATTATCACCATCCCATCCGCCATTGGTAGTTTTTGCACGCAACATATCGGCAGCTGTATCCAAATCACTGCAAATAAATTCAATGCACTGCTTCGTGGTGGAACGAGGGACAAAAGAAGTTTCTATCGGATCCTGCACTTGAGTAATGATAGGCACACCACCATACCATTTTACGATATTATAATAACACCATGCACGGAGGAAATAGGCTTGTCCCAATAATTCGTTTTTCTGTTCTTCCGTCAGACTACTACCTGTGATACCAGCAATCACATCGTTACAATTACGGATGCGCCCCCATACCGACTCACGAATATTGTTGCTCTGATTATGATAATAATCGGGGACTTTGTTACTACCTAAAACCGTCAGTTCAGATTGCGGATCAACAAATAAGCCAAAACCACTGTATTCTTCTGTTGATTTAGAGATACCATCAGCCTTTCCACTACATGGATATTTCCAAGATGCATCTGAATTAGGGTCAGGCAAAATCCACCAATAGAGATCGAGCACACGACCATTAGCACCGGCATAGTCGTTGTATACCTCTGCAGTAACATTATCATAGTTCTTTTTATCCTCCAGGAACTGATCACTACAGGAAGAGAATCCTAATACTGCGATTAGCGCAGCACTGAATATTATTTTTTTCATTGTTTTCTTTTTCACTTAACGTTATAAAACTTAGAAACCTACATTTACGCCAACGGTAAATTTTCTCAATTGAGGATATGAGCCATAGCTACATTGAGGATCCATAAAGTTATCGGGATAAGGATTGCAGAAACTCAATAGATTCTGTCCCGTAATATTAAACCGACAACTGTTGAGACCAATCTTCTTAATCCAATTCTTCGGCAATGCATAAGCCAACGTCAGGCGATTCAAACTTACACGTGTACCATTCACTCTCCAAAAGGAAGAAGTAACAGAGTTCACATCTGAATATTTCAAATTAGGCAATGAAGCACCTCTATTTTGGGCCATCAACAAATTGCCTGAAGCATCGTAAATATCTTCGTAAACAAACACTTTGTCCGGATTCCAGAACGAAGGCATATTGGTAAACTCAATGCCCTTACCTGGTTTAAGTGCCTGAGAAGGAATAAAGCTGTATCCTCCCCAGCTTGCACTAAGCTGAGCAGAGATTGAAATACCTTTCCACTCTGCACTGAGATTAGTAGTGAATCCCCAAGGATTGTTGCGGTTGGAAAGGCGGACTTGGTCATTGTCTTTATCCACTATACCGTCAGGAGCGGCATACGTTCCGTCAGGCTGTTGGGCTCCGCGCACGTCTCTGTATATCAACATACCGGGGCGCACTTCATCCTTGGTTTTACCCATATAATCGGTAATGCCATACTTGTCGAAAAACTCCTCGATCTCTTGGAAACTGCGGAATATACCCATACACTCCATACCCCAAGTACCAACATCCGAACGATGTCCTTTTGTGATTTGGCGATATAGATATTCGTCCTCAAAGTCCATCATTAACACCTTATTATCACTATAACCGGTGTTAATCCCTATCTTATATTTAAAGTCATCTCCAATGCGGTCGCGCCAAGTAACTGAAAGTTCCACACCATAGTTATCCATCTTACCAAGATTGGTAGCAGCCGACTGGGTACCCACTGTAGTAGGAACAGACTGTTTGATATTCATCAGCATCTCCCTGTTCCAAGTATAATAAGCGTCAAGGTTAATAGCCAAGCGGTTATTAAGCGTAGTAAAATCAACACCTAAATTTGCTTTATACGATTTGTCCCAATGTACATTGCGATTCACAGCCGAATTATTTTTATTAATAGAGATAGGTTTAGAAGCACTTATATTCCCTGTAGTACCAAATACAGGGCCTTTACCTGCTTCGGTAGAATAAATCTGCATCCACTGCCAAGGAGCAGTATTATCACGACCTGTCAAACCGAACGAACCGCGAATTTTCAGGAATTCCACCCATTTCAAGCGCATAAACTTTTCTTGTGATACAACCCAGCCCAACGACATGGAAGGGAAAAATCCCCAATAATTCTCAGGAGCAAACTTGGTAGAAGAATCGCTACGGAACAATACCTCTGCTAAATACTTATCTTGATAACTATAGTTCACACGACCGATGTATGACAACGAACCTGATTCGGAACGAGTGAAAACTGTGTTTTTGTCACCAATGGCCGAGTTAGACTGCCCAGTAGTAAATTCATAAGGTTCGTTCACTTTTCCCATCAGATATTCACTCTCGGCTTCCGAGCGCTCTATAGAGAACAATCCACCCAAGGTATGATCACCGAAAGAACGGGAATAATTCATAATGAAATTCATCTGATAACTATCTGAACGAGTCATATTACGTTGTAAATAAGAAGGACTACCATTGGAAATGGTTGACATGACAAAATTATTTTCAGTCAAGAAATCGTTGTAATCCTGACCTTCTACAGGAGTATAAAGGTGGTTTCCACTACCTGTACGGTTTACCATATTATAGATGGAGTAACTGGAACCATATTGATTGTTCTTGTCAGTACCGATACTTTTTCCATAACTAAATTTCAGTTCTAAGCCCTTCAAAAGTCTTATAAAACCCATATCCAAGCTCAAACTACTATTAATAGTCATATTAGAATTCATACTACGATTGTAGTCGCCATTACTCTGAAGAACAGAAAAAGAGTATGTTTGGTCACTGTTTACCTCCGAGTTGCTGATACCAAAAGCAGAAATAGGCAATCCGTTTACAGTTTCGGGAATATAGCCCGGACGGGTAAGCAACAGATTATAATCTTTTTCATCGCTCGATCCACCCACTTTCACATTAGGTTTATTCTTTTTTCCATAATCACCCGATACGGTTAAATTCGCTTTCACCCATTTGCTGAGTTTCACATCCACTCCAGCACGATAATTCCAACGGTTGTACTCAAGATCACCTAGATTACCATCTTGATCAAAATATGATACTCCTGCAAAATAATTGGCTTTTTCCGTACCTCCACTGATATTAATACTATGCTTCTGCGTAAAACCTACTTTCCAATACTTATCAAGCAAATCGTAGTTCAATTTTCTCATAGCATCTAACTCATCAGCTTGAAAAAGGTCTGTTTTCAAGTTTAGTGAAGTATTGATTGGATCACCGGCTGCCCAAGTATTATAGAGGCGACCATAATCATAAGCACTTAACATCTTAGGACGTGACAACTCATCCGTAAAACCAAAGCTTCCACCGTAGGAGATTTGAGGAGCACCCACTTTACCTTTCTTGGTAGTCACCAAGATTACACCATTGGCTGCACGTGCACCATACACTGCTGCAGCAGCATCTTTCAGAACAGAAATACTCTCAATAACTGAAGGGTCGAGGTTATTAAAAGCTTGCGCACCCAAATTCTCGCGAGTATTACCCACCTTGATATCATCAGGATAAATATAGCCGTCTATTACATACAAAGGTTCTTGTGCCGTACTACCTACTTCACCAAACGAATTAGTATCACGTACAAAGATTTTAGCATTCTCACCCGGGCGTCCCTGACCACCACTCACGCTCATACCATTGACCATACCACTCAATGAAGAGGCAAGCCCACCATCCGACAAGTCTTGAATATCATCCATAGTCACCGTAGCAATAGCACCCGTCAAGTGAGCTTTCTTCTGCACCCCATAACCTACTACTACCACTTCATCAAGTTGCTGTAAGTCTTCCTTCAATACCACCTTTGTTTTATTCAGATCGTTAACAACTTGTGTAGTATATCCGATGAACGAAATTACCAATTTTTGTTTATCCGGTACGATAATCGTATAATTACCATCAATATCCGTAATCACACCTTTGTTAGCCATACCTTCCACCAACACCGTAGCACCGATTATAGGCTCACCAGCCTCATCGACCACTTGTCCTTTCACGACACGTTCTTGCGCCGATACCGTAAGTGTAACTAACAACAAGGCTACACTTAAGAACATCTCTATTATGAATCGCTTTTTATTCATGAGTATATCATTCTAAATAATCATTATTCTAACACTTCTTCGGGGAGCCAACGAGGATCTCCAATCCGCTTGTCAATATATTCGGCACTTTTCAAAGTAAAGTCACCATTCAAAGGAGCAACCATCTGCGGATCAGTGAAAGTGGCAGATGTATCATACTTGTCCTTTCCGCTTCCATTATACCAATAAGCGTTATTCGCATAGTCATGCTTCATGTTGGCATTTCCCTGCAACTTGTCGGTAATATTACCACGGCCACATTCTGCAAAAAGAACACTCTTGAAATTCAAGAATACACAAGATTGTCCACGATAATTGTTCCAATTGTTGAAGTCTTTGTTGTAAGCAAGGTTGTAGAACGTCGAATTAAGAAAGTTGAACTCGGCACCTGTATAGCCTGTTATTTTAGTAGGACGCTGCCCACTGATTTGCAAAAAGAAACTGTTAGATTGAACCGTACTATACAACGTAGACTTTATAACATCCATACGAATAATAGAACTCATGGCTGCATGTACAAGTACATCAGATTGCAACATCTGGATGTTACAATCATCGAATCCCAAATAGTCAATACAATACTTCACCTTATTCATATCGTAGAATAGCTTCTTGCCCAAATTGGTAACATTACACCCTTGTAACATAATAGGAGTACTAACAACATACTCTCCCGAAGCCACTTGTGAGCTTGCATCAGGTGTAGTGCTGGTACCCAACAATGTTGCCGCAGTCATTTCTGCACAATCGACATCGGCAAATTTCAGTTTAAATCCTTTGTTAGTAAGGAACGAAGCATTACCCACCATTTTAATCTTAGCATGATTCACTTTACTACCACGAATGGTGACCTGCTGATTTCCAAAGTCAATAACATCACTGACAATATACTCTCTACCTCCTACAAGATCAATAGTATACTCTTGCCCTATTTTATCTGCCGGAATAGGATTAGCGACCAACCATGCACTAATGTCACCACTTTCTATCGTAGCATCTGTAGGAGCTAACGTAGAATACGGAATTTCGGAAGCAGTTTGTGCCTCTTTGTTATTGTACTGTTCATTACCCAATGTACGGATTGCAGCCATATATTTAGTGTCTGCTTCTACCTCCCTGACAGCACTACAACCATCTATTACTTCTTTCTCGACACCTATCACAATAGGCTTTTCGAAATCATCCACATTGTAAAGTGTAAATTCATAACCACCGGCACCTTTCACCACCGGCCATGTCACCACCAATCGAGAACCATCAGGCGATAATGACATCTCAACACCAGCAGCTTCAGGTGACTCCAAGGTAGTATTTTTCACATCCGAAACAAATGTTTCATCTGCATCCACCCCTTTGTCACAAGCAGCCAAAAAAGTCAGCAAAGCCATCATGACCATGTATTTTGCCTTTTCACACATGATCTGAAAATGTTTTTCCATTTCGTTATACATTTAAATTAACAATTGCTGAATTCAACTTGCAAATGCAACAGAATTCTGATTAATAATTTGTTTAA
>ENA-OPBN01000854-OPBN01000854.1-human-gut-metagenome-genome-assembly--contig:-NODE-854-length-17404-cov-13.259612_pt1 | contig 17404 bp, 20 predicted proteins | sample MGYA00241068_ERZ501452 | MGnify/ENA primary metagenome ERZ501452 (study PRJEB25962, sample SAMEA2042507) | human gut metagenome | biome: human gut; feature: human-associated habitat; material: faeces... | reverse complement strand
TTTAATAACAAAATATAACAGTTATTAAATCTCTTAAAACAGGTGAAATCTCAATCGAAAGTTGTGAAGGAGAAGTATCTTATGCAAATCAGAAACTATTGTGAAACCGATGTGCCGACTATGGTGCGCATTTGGAACGAGGTCATTGAGGAAGGAGTTGCTTTTCCACAGTTAGATTTTCTCGATGAAGAAAGCGGAAAGGCATTTTTTGCTACACAAACATACTGTGCTGTCGCGGACGACAACGGAACAGTCGTTGGACTTTATATACTTCACCCGAACAATATTGGTCGTTGCGGTCACATTGCAAATGCAAGCTATGCTATTGATTCTGTCTGCCGGGGAAAACACATTGGAGAACAGCTGGTTTCCGACTGTTTGAACCAGGCAAAAGAACATGGGTTCAAACTGATGCAATTCAATGCCGTGGTAGAAAATAATGTTCATGCCCGGCATCTATATGAACGACTTGGCTTTGTGATGTTGGGGACCATTCCCAATGGTTTTTTGATGAGAGACGGAACCTATCAGAATATTTGTCTGTATTACTATGTACTGTAACAACTTCAGAGTTTGTCCAATTGATTAAACCACAAACCGTTCGTAAAATATGTATTTAATCCCCACATTTATATACTTTTATGATATAATAAATGATATTAAAGTACTATTTTAATTTTTGATATATGGAAGACTAACTATTAAAAGTCAAGCCTTAAAATGATATTTTTTGAATAAAGTACAGAAATGTATTTTAGATATATTTGGAACTCAGTTAGAGTTCCTTGAACCTTGAAAACTGTATGACAAAAAGAGCATCGTGATAAGTGCTCAAAAAAGGAGTATTGAATTAGAAAGATTTAAGCTGCTTTTATGTATTGCTGCTTTGTTTTTTCAAGATGATAAATCACTCGAACCAATTTTTTTACAGCGTGTGATATGGCAACATTGTAATGTTTACCTTCCGCTCGTTTTTTAGCAAGATAGGCTGCAAATGTTGGATCCCAGTGGCAGACATATTTGGTGGCATTATACAAAGCGTATCGCAGGTATCTGGAGCCACGTTTTTCCATATGTGCGTAGGCACCATCCAGTTGTCCGGATTGATATGTTGATGGCGAAAAGCCGGCATAAGCTAAGATCTTATCAGGAGAATCAAAACGATTGAAATCACCGATCTCGGCAATAATCATAGCTCCCATGCGATAGTTGATTCCAGGAATGCTAAGAATTGGAGAGTTGATTTCATCCATGATGATTTTAATCTCATTTTCGATTTCATCAATCTCTGAATCAAGTTCCTGAATAAGTTTGATGGTGTGCTTCAATTCAAGAGATTTGGCTGGCATATTTGAGCCGATAGAAGCTCTTGCAGAATCTCTGAAAGTAATAGCAGTATCTTTACCATATCGACCTTTGGAAGATTCGGAAAGAAGATTTGTAAGTCTGGTAAGGTGTGCAGTAGCTACATGTTTAGCACTGGGAAATTCAGAAAGCAATGCATAAACAGATGCCATATGAAGTGTTGGTACAAGTTTTTCTAATTCAGGGAATAAGATACAGACCAGTCTTGAAACGGAAGTTTTTAGCTTGGCACGTTCTTTTACTTTATCAAAACGATAACGAGTTAATGACTTTAACTCTTCGTTGTGGTAAGATGTGTCTGAGTAGGACTTTAAGTTCACATCAGACATGAGCATGGAAGCAATCGTGCGGGCATCTACTTTATCCGTTTTCGTCTGTCTAAGGCTTAGACTTTTTCTGTACAGATTTGTATGTAACGGATTGATAACATAGGTGGGCAGACCTTTATCAATGAGATATCCAAGGAGATTGTAACTATAGTGTCCAGTGGCTTCCAGTCCTACTTTTACTTTTGTGACATCATCCATAACGGATTCAATCTTTTGATAAAGATCATTAAAACCATCTAAGTTGTTTAAGATGGTAAATGCTTTAAACAACACTTCGCTATCAGAGTTGGTGATAAAGCAATCATGCTTATCCTTTGCAACATCAATTCCTATGTAAATCATAATAAATCTCCTTTGAAATGTATTTAATGCTGTTTTAGAACCACAGGGTGCTCCTTGCGATTGTAACCTCGTTCTAAATAAACCGTCATGCGGTATCTAACTGATTAACAAATGAACAAAGAGACTGTGGTTGGAGCCTTCCTAAAACCATCAAGTGGTAGGAGAAATAAAACCAATCCACAGCATCTTATATATCATAGTCGAACCTACAGAAGAGGTAAAGAATGGACTATGACCTAATAGTTGTAAAGACCTTGGAGAGGGTCTATAAAAACTACTACTATATAATACGAGGTGAACAAAATGAAAAAAATAGGAGTACTTACCAGTGGAGGAGACGCTCCGGGAATGAATGCAGCAATTCGTGCAGTTGTAAAAACAGCAATTGCAAATGGAATTCAACCGATAGGATTTATTAAAGGATATAATGGGATTCTTGAAAAAAATTATCATGTTATGGATCGAGAAAGTGTTTCAGGAATAATTCATTCGGGCGGAACCATTTTAAAGACAGCAAGATGTATGGAGTTTTATGAAGCGTCATATCGTGAAAAGGCATTTCATAATGCAAAAGAAATCGGATTAGATGGCTTGGTTGTAATAGGGGGAGATGGTTCATATCGAGGAGCAGGATATTTGTCAGAATTAGGTTTACCTTGTATTGGGGTTCCGGGAACAATAGACAATGATATTGCTTCAACAGAATATACAATTGGATATGATACAGCAATGAATACTGTAGTAGAATGTGTAGACAAATTAAATGATACGTGTCAGTCACATGAGCGGTGTAGTGTAGTCGAAGTAATGGGAAGACATGCAGGACATATTGCATTAAATACAGGTATTGCAACAGGAGCTGTCCAGATTATCACGGAAGAGATTCCTACCCCAATTGATGATGTTGTAGAAAATATTAAAAAGATTCGTGAGTCAGGAAAAGATCATTTTATTGTTATTGTTTCAGAAGGGTACGGAAGCCCTGTAGAAATAGCTACGCAGATTCAGGAAAAAACAGGAATTGATAGTCGTGCCACAATATTAGGGCATGTTCAAAGAGGTGGAAATCCGACATTGAAAGATAGGGTAAACGCAACTCGCATGGGATATTATGCAGTAAAGCTTCTTGAAGAGGGCAAAACCAATCGTGTAGTTGCTTTGCAACAGGGAAATCTAGTAGATTATGATATCCAAGAAGCTTTGAAGATGAAGAAACCATTGGATATGGATTTATATAATATGATGATGGAAATTAGCTTTTAAGAAACATAATAAATTGAATTTTGGAGAGATATAGAATGAAATATAAAGTTCTTGTTCTTGATTTAGATGGAACATTAACAAATTCAAAGAAAAAAATTACAGATTATACTAAGAAAATATTATTAAATTTACAGAAAAAAGGAGTACATATTGTACTTGCATCAGGTCGTCCAGAGTATGGAATATGGCCGATAGCAAAAGAGTTGGAATTAGAAAAATATGGTGGCTATATTCTTGCGTTTAACGGAGGAAAGATTGTAGAGTGTAGTACAAAAAAAACAATATTTGAACGAACAATAGAATATTCGTATGTTCAAGAAATTTATGAGCAGGTAAAGGATAAAAAAGTAGCACTTCTCACATATGAAAATGATTCATTGATAACAGAAACGCCGAAAGATTTTTATGTAGAAAAAGAATCTTTTATTAATAAGATGAAAATAAAAGGGGTAGAAGATTTTATACAATATATCTCCTTCCCAATTACAAAATGTCTTATTACAGGTGATGGAACATATTTAGAAAGATTAGAGAAAAAATTACAAGAATATTTTAAAGATGAGTTAAGTATATACCGATCCGAACCATTTTTCCTGGAAATTATGCCACCTTTAATTGATAAAGCAAAATCTTTAGAAAAGCTCTTGAGATATCTGGATTGTTCTCGAAAAGAGATGGTAGCATGTGGAGATGGGCTAAATGATCTTACGATGATTGAATATGCAGGAATAGGTGTGGCAATGGATAATGCACAACCAGTGCTAAAAGAAAAATCTGATTTTGTTACACTTTCGAATGATCAAGATGGTGTTGCTGAGGCAGTAAAACATTTTTGGAAAGAAATCGCATAAAAATAAAGGAGACCAAATATGAGGATCATAGAAGCACAGGATTATAAAGATATGAGTAGAAAAGCGGCAAATGTTATTTCTGCACAAATGATATTAAATCCGGAATCAGTCATAGGATTAGCAACAGGATCTACTCCGATAGGAGTTTACGATCAATTGACAGAATGGTATAAAAAAGGAGATTTAGATTTTTCGAAAATACATACAGTAAATTTGGATGAATATAAGGGGATTGATGCAGAAAATAAGCAGAGTTATCATTACTTTATGAATCAGCATTTATTTTCGAGAGTAAATATTGAACTACAGAATATATTTGTGCCAGACGGAATGAATGAGAATCAAGATGAGGAGTGTCAAAGATATGAGAAACTAATTGCAGGTCTGGGCGGTGTTGATCTTCAGTTATTAGGGTTGGGACACAATGGTCATATTGGTTTTAATGAGCCAGCTGAAGTTTTTGTAAAACAAACACACTGTGTTTACTTATCAGAGAAAACGATTCAAGCAAATCAACGGTTTTTTGAATCAAAAGAACAGGTGCCGAAACAGGCATATACCATGGGAATAGGAACAATTATGTCAGCTAGAAAAATTCTCATTATTATTAGTGGAGAAGATAAAGCAGAGGCAGTGAAAAAATCGTTTGGAGAGGAGATATCGCCGCATGTGCCAGCATCAATACTTCAATTACATCATGATGTAACAGTGATTGCAGATAAAGCAGCATTGAGTAAGTTAGATATTTAAAAACCACCGGCAGAATCTGTTCGAATGATTCTGCCGGTAGTTTTTCAAATTAATCCAAGTGTTCTTAAAATATACAGCCATCCGGTTACGGTAAAGGAACTAAACAATGTTGTCAGCATAACAACACTGGATGTTAATACACCCTCATGCCCCATATTACGAGACATGACACAGCAGGCAACAGTTGTTCCGAATCCGAGCATTACAAGTATCGCAAAGAAGAAAGGTAAAAAAACTCAATCAGAGATTACAACATCTGAGTCAGCAGTAAAGAAACGGGAGAAATTTGAAGAAATGAAGAAAAAGACAAGAAACATGATGTTTGGACTGGCAGCCGTGTTTGTGCTGGCGGTAGCGGGTGTGGCTGCTTATAAAGCAATGCACTAAAAAGGAACCTGCATAAAAACAGATTCCTTAAATGAGGGAAAATCCCTGTCGAAGAATGGAAGTCCAGTTACTTTTCTGATAGAGAAATCGGACTATGATTACAGTCTGCTTTTCTTCATCAATCGTATAAAAGGCAAGGTAATTATTGATTATTACAAAACGAATGCCCCAGCTTGCCAGTACCGGATCATCTACCAGACGAAACTTCTGTGGCAGGTCGGCTAGTGAGTCTATCTGCTCAGTCGCAGCATCTAACAGATTATCTGCGGCATCAGGATTTTTGAGGCTAAATTCGATGTAATCCGCAGCACGCATAATATCGTGTTCTGCGGTGGAAGTGATATGAACCTGATAGCTCATCGACTGCGGCGGCTCCTGATATCTGCCATAGCTTCGGAAAATGGTCTGGTGTTACCTGTGGCAATATCGTCCATTCCTTCCTTGATCTGGCTGTAAAGTTCAAAGCGGCTGGTCAGTCCTTCGTAGGCTTCAATGCTCATAACGGCAAGGTCGCCTTTTCCATTCTTCGTGATGAAAACTGGTTCAGGATAATTATGACAAAATGTAGAAATTTCATTGTAATTATTCCTTAAATCAGCACTTGATTTGATTGCTGGCATAAAAACACCTCCCTATTTGATAACAAAATTATACACAAATTTTGTTATAGAGTCAATGGATATACCATTAGTGTTAGCAGGATAAACACAACTATTCATATGTATCTGACCGCAAGGTCGGGAACACAGCCCGCAGGGTGAAGTTCCCGGCGGGCTTTCATTATAAGAAAGCGAGGTTAGAGACATGGGTTTATTTACAGGCGGATTTAAGTTACTGAAAACGGCATTTTTGAAGTAAGCAAAAATAAGTATTCCAAATGTACACATAGAAATTATCCTATGATTGAACTTAAGCAATACATTGATAATATAGTTTTGAATTCAAATATGTTTTTTTCCGTAGCAGTGCCAATTATGAGAGAAATCAATACAAATATCAGAAGATTATCGGCACACACTACTATAATGACATATGAGGAATTGGTAAATACACGTCAAAGGATATTGGGAATAGGATACCTTAATTTATTCTATCAACTTTTAGACAAAAGGTAGATTGACAAATGCTATTGATGTACAGTACATGAATGGCATACATGGAATAGATAGAGAAGGAATATTGATATGGGAATATTAGGAAATATACTTTGGTTTATATGTGGTGGATTGTTGAGTGGACTGTCATGGGTCTTGGCAGGTTGCTTGTGGTGCATTTCTATAATAGGAATACCTATGGCGGTTGGAAATGCTGTGGCAGGTCTGATATGTTGTATAACAATTATCGGAATTCCTTTTGGAAAGCAGTTTTTCAAAATCGCAAAATTGTCTCTGATGCCATTTGGGGCGGAGGTGGTGTAGATGGTGCGATTCACAGAGCAGCGGGACCGGAACTTCTGACAGAGTGCAGGACACTTCACGGATGTGAGACTGGAGGAGCAAAGATAACAAAAGCCTATAATCTGCCATGTGATTATGTGATACATACTGTGGGACCGATATGGAATGGTGGAAGGAATAGAGAAGAGGAGCTTCTTTCTAACTGCTATTTTAATTCTATGAAGCTGGCTAGGGATAATGGAATCAGGTCTATTGCATTTCCTTCCATATCAACGGGAGCATATAGTTTTCCGGTGGTGCTTGCGGCAAAGATTGCGGTACGTACAGTTGCTAGATTTCTGCATGAGAATCCGGACAGCTTCGATTTGGTGGAATGGGTGCTGTTTGATACTCAGACTGAATCGGTGTACGAAGCAGAAGTTACGCCCTATTATAATATACGAATTTAGTTTATTTGAATCAAAGCAAAAAGCTCAAAAAGGAGAGATTATTCATGGTTTTATTGGTTGTAGATGCACAGAATGGTATCGTGGATGAACGCTTATATGAGTTCAGAAAGTTTGTTGGTAATATCAAAAAGCTGATTGGAGCAGCTCGAGAACAAGGTATAGAAGTTATTTATGTACAGCATGATGATGGACCTGGTACTGGATTCTCTATCGGGGATGATGAGTTTGAGGTCTATTCCGAGTTTCAACCGATGCCTGATGAAAAACGATTTATTAAGTCTGTATGCAGTTCGTTCAAAAAAGAGAGTGGTCTGCTTGAGTATCTGACTGCAAAGGAAGAAAAAGACGTGATGATTTGTGGAATTATGACTGATTTCTGTATCAATGCCACGGTAGAGGCTGGTTTTGAGCATGGCTTACACATGATTGTTCCTGCCTATGCAAATTCTACGCAGGACAATGAGTACATGACTAGGGAACAGGCTTACCATTACTATAATGAATTTCTCTGGCCTGAACGATATGCAGACTGCGTACCAATGGGCAGGGCATTGGAATTACTCAAAAAATGATATAGCGTAAAGTGTCTTTTCTGAATACCTTTGTTAACGAAACACATTACATAAACTTCAAGATTATGTTGCAGTAAATTTAAGAAATCAGTATCATATATTTATACATACAAACAGCGTAGAAGTTTTAAAATACGAATGGGGAATAAAATAGAGGATAAGAGGATATGAAGAACGATGAACCGGAGATAAAACCGGCATACAAAAATCCTTTAATGGAGCATTACAGATGAAGACAGCAATAGTATATGCATCAGTGCATCACGGAAACACAAAAAAGATAATTGATGAGATAGCAAAGACAAACGATGTCGAGCTGATAGATGCGACACAGACTGTAGAGAAAGACTTGTCGGAAGGTTTTCATGCAAGGGATTTGATACGTTTGGTCCGTTCAAGCTGATTGGTGGGGTATCAAAGGGACATCCGGATGAGAAGGATATTGCGGCGGCTGTAGAGTTTTACAACGGATTAAAATTAAAGTATGATTAGAATCTGTATATTAGTAAACTATCTTATTGGGTGTTTTACTTGTAGGTATTATTCGCAGAAGGAAGGATATACAGGCATGAAACTAATTTGCTCTTTATTTATCACATTCTTAAAAATCGGTGCGTTCACCTTTGGCGGCGGATACGCTATGATTGCGCTGCTTGAAAATGAGTTCGTTGAAAAGAAAAAATGGCTTGAAAAAAGCGAGTTTCTGGACATGGTTGCGGTAGCCGAATCCACGCCAGGACCAGTCGCCGTCAACAGTGCGACTTACATTGGTTACAAAATTGCAGGATTTGCGGGTGCAACCATGTCCACACTTGCTGTCTGCATTCCATCTTTCTTTGTAATTTATGTTATCTCGCTGTTCTTTGATCAGTTTCTCAGTTTGCGCTGGGTTTCCTGCGCATTCCGCGGGATTCAGGTATGTGTGATCTATCTGATCCTTACCGCAGGGCTGAAAATGCTTAAAAGTATTGACAAAAACGCACTAAACTTGACGCTTCTCACGTTGGTCATGGCTTCCATGCTCTGCTGCTCGATCACAGCAGTTTCGTTTTCCTCTGTGTTTTACATCCTGATCTGCGGCGCGGTCGGGCTTGTTGTTTTCTTTCTGCGAAAAATCCGGAAAGGAGATGGGAAAACGTCATGATATATCTGCGTCTCTTTCTGAACTTTTTGATGATCGGTGCCTTGTCTTTCGGCGGCGGCTATGGAATGGTTTCGCTGGTACGCGAAAGGGTGCTTTCCAACGGCTGGCTGACAGAGAACGAGTTTCTGAATTTTATTGCCGTATCTGAATCCACACCGGGACCCCTTGCCGTGAATATGGCAACCTTTATCGGCTCAACACAGGGCGGAATCCTCGGTTCATTTGTTGCAACGCTGGGCGTGGTGTTGCCGTCATTTTTGATTATTCTCTTAATTGCATCCGCACTAAAGAATCTGATGAAATATGCACCCGTCAACGCCTTTTTATCGGGAGTTCGTCCGTGCGTTGTAGCGATGATCCTTGCGACCGCGCTCAGCATGGCGCTGTCTACGCTGTTTGGCCTCACAGATTTACAGGCCGGATTTGCGCCCGATTTGCGCTCTATCGCAGTATTTGCTATGCTCGGAGCAACACATCTGATTTGTAAAATAATCAGAAAAACAGCTCCATCGCCAATTCTGATGATCCTGTTTTCAGCAGGCCTCGGAATCTTGTTTTGGTGAATATTCTAGCATGGCGATTGATTTTATTTCAAACTTCAATAGCAATTCCTGCTGAACCGCGCTTATTTCATTGCATATAATTTCGAGCGACATCACCCTTCATTCATGATGCCGCTCCGCGCTTCGACCATACCATTCTGCCACAAATGAGCTGACCATCGTTGTAATAGGGGATGTGAAAAAACTCGATTGAGTTTTTTCGCATCTCCCTTTTTGTACCTGTTGTGTATAAATGACTGAAATCATGCGCAAAGGAAGCGCACTTCCCCTTTTTAAAATAACGTACACTGCTCAATAAGAGCTTTGTCTATTCTCTGATCCACGTCAATGTATCGCTGTGTAGTTGCCACACTGCTGTGCTGCAGGAGCTTCTGCACTAACACAATATCATAATTGTTCTGCCGGTATATCTCGGTCGCAAAATACTTCCTGAAGGAATGGGAGCCGATAGACTCCTCATATCCGAGATAATCCACGACTTTCTTGAGATATTTCTGTACCTGGCGCTCACCCACAGAAAACATCTTCTGATCAGTAGCAATGTTTCGGTCATCACAGTATATTCTGATGAAGCTGTACACCGGGACCGGCACAGTAAATGTTCTTTTTTCTGTGTATTCTTTTCAATCACATTCAGGCGGTAACGTCCCCCATTCATGACGATGTCCTGAAGATGCAGGGCAAGTATGTCCTCTATTCGCATTCCCAAATTAGCTTCTAGTAGCAGAGCCGTGGCTATCTGCTCATTTTTTCTGAATCAGGCCCCGCCTGAACGCATAGTAGTTATGATTTCTTTAAGCTGCTCTTTAGTGAGAGCAGCACACTTTTTATTTGCCATAAGTTCGTATTTAAGTATGTTATAACACACAATGCCGTAAATACGCAAAAAAACAGTTCTTAAAATTGCACTTTTACGAACTGTTTGTATTTTTGGTCAGTTTTGCAAGTGGTACAATAAAAAAGCAGCGTTGAATGAGACATAAAGTATGCACAATGGCAGCCATGAAATCCGGTGTGCAGAGTAAGAAAGAAAATGGGATAATTAGGTGGGTATATGAAAGTGTATTTTATCAGATTGATTTTGTGAAGCTCCGTTTGAAAATGATGGAATATGAAAAAGAAAAAGTTTATTTCTTAATCTATACTGTTTGTATATCGGCTAATTATGAAATTGATATGTGGATATTATGAGAAGTTTGTAAATAAAATATCAGCATAAAATGAATCCTAAATAGATTATTTAAGAGACTGTTAAGTAAAAATAGTTCGACTCCATGGACAAAAAGGTGTATAATAAAATAGAACTTCAGTATATTAAGGAAAAAGATATTATAATCTTCCAGCAACTACGCAATGGCATTATGGGACAGACCATGAATCTTCCGGGTAAGGGAGGCCGCAAGATTTCGGTTGCGGCTTATCGATTGTCGCAGAAGGTTGTCGGATTTAATTAAGAGGATAAAGGGGAATATAAGAGCAATTCGTTTGCAATTACACAAGTGAGGAGAAGAGATTATGGCAAGCATTCGAGAAGTTGCAAAGCTGGCACATGTAGCACCCAGCACGGTATCCAGAGCGTTAAATGGTAGCGGATATGTATCAGAGAAAAGCAAAAACAAAATTAAGAAGGCGGTAGAGGAGCTAGATTATATTCCTAATCAGTGGATCAGAAATCTGTATAAGAAAAGAACGGGTATTATCGGTGTTATGACACCGGATATTATCCATCCGTATTTCTCAACTCTTTGGAATTATCTTGAGGCAGAATTAGATCAATACGGATATAATGTGGTTATTTGTAATACCAGAGGAAATCAGGACAAGGAAAGAGAATATCTTGATACATTGGAACGTAATCTGTTCGATGGACTGATTGTAGGATCTGCGTTTCTTTCTGATGAATATTATATGAATATTGAGAAACCAATTATCTCACTGGATCGGATTATACCGGGAATCCCGCTGGTGACATCGGATCATCATCAGGGAGGAATTTTAGCGGGCGAATTGTTTTTGGAAAAAGGCTGTAAAAAAGTGATGTGCTTTAGTGATCCGACCAGGATGGAACTTGCCTCTGCCGATAGCGCGAGAGCCCTTATCGATGTGATGGAGAAGCATAATAGGGAGGTTATCATTGAATCTTTTCAATGGGAGGAAGTTATAAACTATCAATTGTGTATGAAACGTACCAGAACATTGTTGGATCAATATCCGGACGTTGATGGAATTATGGCTTTGGACTTGTGTGCAGCCGCCTTCCTCAAGACAGAAAAAAACAAAAAAATATTGGCTTATGATGGAACTTATGTCACGGACTTTAATTACCATTCGATTGATTCAATTGTACAGGATGCGAAGAAGGTTGCAAAGGAAAGTGTGAATATGCTTATTAAACTGATCAATGATCAACCACTTAAGAAAAGGGAAGTATTGGTTCCTGTAAAATATAAAAAGGGCGATACTTTGTAGAATGGAGAGCATTGGCACAAAGGAGTGTGTGAAACTTTTTCTGTAAATAGCTAATAACAGCAAGGTCTTCTATGGTAAAATATAAATCATAGGAGGCCTTTTATTATGGCAAGAAGAGGCTTCCAGCTCAATCATTATCATAGAAGATTATTATTTACAGACTTTTCTTCATAGTCTCCTTTTTCTAGTGATTTTTAATAAAAAATCAAGATGATTTTTGGATATAGTAACGAATCTGTGAATAAACTGCATTTTTATGTTGCAATATAGTTACGCATAGTGTATATTACAGATATGGAACAGTTCCACAAATGATGTGGACAGTTCCGTGGCACAAAACGAGACATCCATAGATGAAAAATTTTTTTTAATCAAATATGGAACAGTTTCACAAAAAGGAGGAATATATATGAAAGCAAAGAAGTTAGTAGCAGTTGGAATGACAGTGCTAATGCTTGGGGGATTATTTGTGGGATGCGGAAATTCTGCAGATACCTCGACAGGAGCAAACAGTGGAAAAAATGTAAAGATTACAATTTTCCAGAGTAAGATTGAGGCAAATGAAGGATACAAGAAATTAATTGCAGCATATGAAAAGGATCATCCAAATGTAGAAATTAATCTTGAAGCTGTCACAGGAAATGATTTTGGCGCATCAATGAAAGCAAAGATGCAGTCGGATCCACCAACAATCTTTTCTGTAGGTGGTTTTTCGGACATGAAAGATTACGGAGATGTTATTGAAGATGTTTCTGATCTGGATATTATGCAGCACGCATTAAAAGGAACAACGGATACTTTTACAAAAGACGGAAAAGTATATGCCATTCCGTTATACATGGAAGGTTATGGATTCGTTATTAATAAGCAGATGTTTGAGGATGCTGGAGTTTCTGTAGATTCTATGATGAATTTCGAAGGCATGAAGGCCGGTTTTGATACTTTGAAAGAGAAAATCGATAATGGTGAGATGAAGGATAAATATCCGAATCTGGAAGCTGTTATGGAATACCCGACAAAGGAGTTATGGATTGCAGGAGACCATGACGCTAATGTTGCTTTAACACATGACTTTAAGACTCCTAATGAAGCATATGCGGCAGATTCGCTTCCGGGAACCGGCTTTGAAGACTATAAGAAAATGGTTGATTTTCAGGCCAGTTATACAACCAATGCCAACAATACGGCAAATCTTAATTCTGTAGACTACACAACATCATTAGAGGGTGGACTTGCCATTGAACGTGTTGCATGTATCAAGCAGGGAAACTGGGTAGCTCCAGCAGTAGAGACAACAGATCCGGCAGTCCTTCAAAAATTGGATATGTTACCATATTCTGTTCCGGGATATTCAGATGGCAAGTATTTTGTAGGTGTATCAGGATATTGGGCAATTCATAGCAAGGCAACCGATGCGCAGAAAGCTGCTGCAAAAGACTTCATCAATTGGATGTTCACCGATTCGGAAGCACAGAAAATTGTTGTGAATGATTGTAAGTTTATTCCTCCATATGATAATTTTGATGGAATAAAAGCATCCGATCCACTTTCACAGAGAATTATGGATGCAAATAATTCCGGAAATACCATGAACGGATGGGTATACAGTGGAGCTCCAAATACATGGGGTCAGCAGGTGGCTGGTGTAGAAGTACAGAAATATCTTGCCGGAGAAGCTGATTGGGATGAGGTTACAAAGACCTGTATCGAGCAGTGGAGTGAGTTAAGAAAACAACAGAACAACTAGTAAGAGTTAAAGAGGGTTCCGGGATAGAGCTTCTATCCCGGAAATTCAAATAAGGGTAAAATCCTTTGTTTGGAAAGGACGGATAGAAGAAGTATGAGAAAAAGTAAATTACGGTTTTGGGGCTTTTTGGCACCGTCATTAATTGCATTTTGTATTGTTGTAATCATACCTACATGTATTGGATTTTTCTATTCCCTTACAAACTGGAATGGAATTGTAGGCTCGGACATTAAGTTTGTAGGTTTTCAAAATTTTATTGACATTTTTACGAGAGATGACTCATTTGTACATGCTTTTTTATTTACTGCGCTTTTTTCGGTGTGCGCAGTTGTATTGGTAAACCTTGTTGGCTTTGCTCTGGCGTTGTTAGTGACACAGAAATTTAGAGGCGCAACGCTGTTACGTGGAATTTTCTTTATGCCAAATATGATAGGCGGATTATTGCTTGGATTTACTTGGCAGTTTATTTTTATATCGATTTTTGAAGCTTTTTCAAAAAAGACAGGAATTGCAGCCTTTAGCGGATGGCTGTCGAATCCGGAAACCGGATTTATAGGATTGTTGATTTTGACTGTGTGGCAGATGTCGGGATATATGATGATCGTATATATTGCGCAGATTCAGCAGATACCGGAATCGGTTAAGGAGGCAGCAAGAATTGATGGAGCAAACTCATGGCAGCTCATGAGATATATCATCCTTCCGTTGATGATGCCTGCGTTTACAATCGGATTATTCTTATCTATTTCGAGTTCATTTAAAATGTTTGATCAAAATTTAGCTTTGACACAAGGTGGACCATACAAATCAACAGAAATGATTGCGTTAAACATTTACAATTCTGCCTTTGGAGCAAATGAATTTGGTTTTGCACAGGCAAAGGCAATCGTTTTTCTGATTATTGTGGCAGGAATCGGAGTTACGCAGTTGGTTATAACAAAGCGCAAGGAGGTTGAAATGTAATGAAGAAAAAAATCGCTTATGGAGTAACAGGACTTATTCTTGGATGCATTTTTTTGTTTCCGATTTATATTTTGATTATGAATTCGTTTAAGACGACCAAGGGGATTTTTACAGATGTGTTGGGATTTCCGGCGAAAGGAACATTCACACTTGAAAACTATAAGAATGCGTTTCAAGAGCTGGATTACATAAGATCTTTTATGAATTCGCTGCTTATCACGGTAGTGACAGCGGTTTTGGTGCTGTTGATATCGGCTATGGCGGCCTGGGTACTTGTACGTTATAAAACCAAAGCAAGTAAGATTATTTTTTTGATATTTGCCGGTTCTATGTTGATTCCATTTCAGTGTGTCATGCTTCCATTGGTTGGATTTGCAAGCAAAATTGGTTTGCTGTCTCGTGGTGGCTTGATCTTTATGTATATGGGCTTTCAAACAAGTATGGCAATCATAATGTTTCATGGGTTCATAAAAAATATTCCGGAGGAATTGGAGGAAGCCGCTACAATTGACGGGTGTGGTTCCATACGTCTGTTTATTTCGATCGTGCTTCCTTTGATGAGAACGATTATAGTCACGGTTGCAGTTATTAATGTTATGGGAACATGGAATGACTTCTTATTACCATCGCTGATTATTAATAAACAGGGCTTACAGACGTTGCCTTTAAAAACATATCTGTTCTTTGGACAATTTGCAAAACGTTGGGATTTGGCTTCGGCCGGATTGGTTATGTGTATGGCTCCTATTATTATCTTTTATTTGTTTAGTCAAAAATACATTGTAAAAGGTATTACAGAAGGGGCAATAAAGTAAGGTGAGGAATTTGTGAATGAAAAACAATTGGTGGAAAGAGTCCGTAGTGTATCAGATTTATCCGCAAAGTTTTATGGATAGCAACGGAGATGGAATCGGAGATTTTAACGGAATTATCCAGAAGCTTGATTATCTCCAAAATCTAGGCGTAGATGTATTATGGATATGCCCGATGTACGCTTCTCCACTTGTGGATAATGGATATGATATATCGGATTATTACAAGGTAAATCCAATCTTTGGAACAAACGAGGATATGGAGCATTTAATAGAGGAGGCTCAAAAAAGAAAGATTAAAATCATATTGGATCTGGTGGTCAATCATTGCTCGGATCAGCATGAATGGTTCCAGAAGGCAATGAAGGATCCTAATTGTGAGGAAGCGTCTTATTTTTACTTCCGAACAACGGAGAATGATAAAGAACCGAATAATTGGCGATCCAATTTTGGCGGATCCGTATGGTCGAGATTACCAGATGGCAGATGGTATTATCATACGTTTGCGAAGGAACAGCCGGATCTGAACTGGGAATGCAAAGAGCTGCGTCAAAAAATTTATGAGATGATAAACTGGTGGTTGGAAAAAGGAATCGCCGGTTTTCGTATCGATGCAATTACCTTTATCAAAAAAGACTTAAGTTTTGCCAGTCGTCCTACGAATGATGGGGAACGATATCCGGTTGAAAATCTTACGGATTATAAGGGAATCGGAACATTCCTTGATGAGATGAAAGAACAGTGCTTTGATAAATATAACTGTATGACAGTTGCCGAAGCACCGGGGGTTGACGATGCTGCTTTTGAACGGTATGCCGGAAAGAATGGTTACTTTTCCATGATTTTCGATTTTGGATGGGAAAATATGGAAGGGGAAAATGATAAATCAAGCATTCATGCGGTAGAACGGTGGAAGAAAAAAATGTTTACACATGTAGCGCATAATAGCGGAATCGGTTGGAGTGCTATCTTTTTAGAAAATCATGATCAGTCCAGATGCCTGAACAAATTTCTGGAAAGAGAAAATATTAGTTTCTATAGTGCATCGGCACTGGCGAGTATCTATTTCTTTTTATATGGAACGCCTTTTATATATCAGGGACAGGAAATTGGCATGACCAATGTTAAGTGGAAGAATATTAATGATATGGATGATATAAGGGCGAAAAGAACCTATGAGGAAGCGGTCGGACAAGGCAAGGATCCGGATGAAGTACTTGCATACTTTTCAGAGTTAGGAAGAGATAATGCAAGAACGCCGATGCAGTGGGATGACTCGGAAAATGGAGGATTTACGTGTGGAAAGCCATGGATTAAATGCAATGATAATTATAGAACAATCAATGCACAGAGTGAGGTGAATGATCCGGATTCATTGTACAATTATTATAAGCGTTTGATTCAGTGTTACCATGACCATGCAGATATTGTGAGACAGGCGGAGTTTCGCCCGATGTACGAAGAATATCCGGGATTATTTGCATATGAAAGAGAAGTAAACGGCAAAGGTTTATTGGTGATCGTGAATTTTACAAATGAAAAGCTGATGTTTCAAAAAATTGATCAAAAATGTGTATTGTGCAATTATCATGAAACGGAGTCCGAATGGTTGCAACCATATGAGGCGAGAATATACAGCAAATAAAAAAATTCTATGTGTAAAAGAAAACATTTTGGCGTTAAATGAAATTGGACTGTCAGTCGATTAAACTTTTTATAAATACAGACCTCTCAGATACTGAAAAGTGTAATGGGAGGTCTTGTTTTTATTGTTTAAAATTCATTTTATGTAGCCATACAGCAACGAAATTGCCTGTTGCATTACATGAATGCTTGTGCTACAACACAGCTACGTAAGAAAAGTGAATAGAAATCTTCAGGGCAGGGTCAGATTCCCTACTGGTGGTATAGCCCACGAGCCGTTAGGCATGATTCGGTGAGATTCCGATAAGGAGAACCTCTTCGCAGAGATTCTCCTTGATTTTAAACGGTAGGTTTTGT
>ENA-OPBN01000785-OPBN01000785.1-human-gut-metagenome-genome-assembly--contig:-NODE-785-length-18995-cov-2.654699_pt1 | contig 18995 bp, 8 predicted proteins | sample MGYA00241068_ERZ501452 | MGnify/ENA primary metagenome ERZ501452 (study PRJEB25962, sample SAMEA2042507) | human gut metagenome | biome: human gut; feature: human-associated habitat; material: faeces... | reverse complement strand
TTCCGATGAATAGCAAATGTTCGGCATTGTGTTCTCCTGTTGAAACCGGGAGCCGACACGTCATCCTTGGAGAGGAACGTGTAGCCGCTCAGGGCAGCTTCGGCATCGGTGGCAGCTTCGCCCCAGTTGTTCATCACCAGGTTCACGCGGGCACGCATTCCGTAAGCCACGTTCCGGTCGGCGGCGGCCTTGCTCGTGCGCTGGAAACCCTCGAGGTCGGCGATGGCCTGCGTCAGATCGTCGTAGATCAGCTTGTAGATCTCGGCATTGGTGGCACGGGGGTTCGCACCGGCACGCTCGGCCGGCATGTCCCACGTCACGATGGGTACCGTCGGTTTGTCCTCGTTACCCTTGTAGGTGAACTGAAAACGCTGCGCCAGCGTGAAGTTGGCAAACGCACGCGCCACCAGCGCCTGGCCGCGGTAATAGATAAGCGTCTGGTTTTCGGTATCCGCAGGGATCGTGGACAGGATGTCGTTGGCCTGCTTGTTCAGCTTGTAGCAGAAATTCCAGGTGAACATGGGCACGGCATAGTTGGCGTTGCGATCCGAATACTCGAACGCAACCGAAAACCACTCGTAGTCGCTGTTGTCCGATACCATGTCGGCACCGTTGCCGTCGGTGGCGATACATACGGCAGGATAGCTGAAGTCGTTGTGGAAAGGCGTGGCGCTACCTCCGGCCCAGTTGGGCAGGAGCTTCGTGAAGATCGAAGACAGGGTGTTGATATCCGCCTGCAGACGTTCGGGGTTGTCCTCCACGACCTCCTTTTTCTGATCCTCGGTCACAATACCGCTCTCGGGGAACGTATCGAGGTCGGAGCAGGAGACCATAACCGCCGTCCCCAGGGCAAATACCCATATTTTATTGATTGCTTTCATATACACGTTGTTATTTGATTGTGCCAAAATTAGAACGTCAGGTTAATACCGCCCGAAATGGTACGCAGGGCCGAATAGGAGGTGTTGTCCGCAGTACCCGTACCGCCGAATACGATGCGGGGGTCGAGCCCCTCGCGGGCGGAGAAGACGGCGAGGTTGTCACCCGAGAAATAGATGCGGATGCTGCCCAGGCCGATCTTGTTCGACCACTTCTTGGGAAGGGTATAGCCTACCGTCACATTGTTGACCGAAAGGTAGTCGGAGCTTACGAGGAAGCGTGACGAATATTTCTGGTTCGAATCGTCGGACGAGTTCAGGCGCGGGACATTCGTGTTGGGGTTCTCGGGCGTCCAGGCCTTGAGGGCGTCCTTGTGGAAGTTCATACCCAGGTTATCGCCGTAGTGCATCAATTCGTGGTAGGTGTTGTCGTAGAGTTTGCCACCGAGCTGGTAAGCGAACTGTGCCGAGATATCCACGCCGTAGAAGCTCAGCGAAGTGGCGAAGCCGCCGCTCACCTTGGCCAGCGTGCTGCCCTGGCGGGCCTGGCGGGCGTTGTCGTAAACATCCGTGGTCGAATAATCGCCGTTGTCGGGGTCTACGTACCAGAGCGACTTACCGGTGTTGGGATCGACACCCGCATAGGTCTTCAGGTAGGAGTCGTACATCGAGCCGCCCACCTCGCGGATCGCCATCGAGTAAACCAGTCCCGTCTCGGGCACGTCGCCGTCGAGCGAGAGGATCTTGTTCTTGTAGTGCGTCATATTGAGATCCAGATCCCACGAGAAATTCTTATAGCGCAGCAGCCCGGCGGACAGCTGGATCTCGACACCGGCGTTGCGCATCGAACCCACGTTGATAGGCTGCCGCGAGTAACCCAGCGAAGGAGGTACGGGTTTGTAGTAGAGCATGTCCGAGGTCTTGCGCGAGAAATACTCGACGCTACCGCTCAGGCGGTCGTCCCAAAGGCCGAACTCGACACCCACGTTGAGCGAGTGCGAGGACTCCCACGTAATGTTCTTGTTACCCTTGTAGTTGAGCGTCAACGAGAAATCGCCGTCGACACGACCTACCGAATACTGATCCTGGTAGGGATAGTAGTTGCTGTAACCGCTGGGATCGAGCAGGTCGTCGTTACCCTGGATACCATACGAAGCCTTCAGTTTCAGCATGTTGAGCCACTTCACATCCTTCAGGAAGTTCTCCTTGGTCAGCAGCCATGCACCACCCACGGAACCGAAGTTACCCCAGCGGTGGTCGGGATGGAAGCGCGACGAAGCATCGCGGCGGTAGGATGCCGAGAAGAAATACTTGCCGTCGTAGTCGTACTGCACACGCGAGAGAATACCCATTGTAAAATAGGTGTCGGTGTAGGACGAAACCTGCGGGGTCTCATAGATCGTGTTGTCCAGCTCCCCTACATTGGGATTGTAAAGGTCGGTGTTGCTGCCTGAGAGGTACTGCATCTTCAGCGAATAGTTCTCGAAGCCGACCAGCACGTCGAAGTTGTGCTTCTGGGCGAACGTTCTCTTGTACGAAGCCAGGTACTGCTGGTTGACGCCGAACGTACGCGACTGCGCAACGGAGACCGAACCTTTGCCGATATAGGAACCGTAGTAGGAGTTATAAAGGTGGTTCGCACGGCGGTTGATGGCGCTGGCACTGATGTTGGCCGTGACGTTCAGCCCCTCGACGGGCGTCACGGTCGCAAACCAGTTGCCGTTGATCGCATCAGTATAGGTGCGGTGGCGATCCAGGTCGATCGAGATCATGGGGTTGGCACCGCCCGAGAACGAGCGTATCTGGTTGGTATTCACACCCGAGTCGTAGATCTTATTGCCGTGTTCGTCGTACATGATCTTCTTATCGGCATCGCGCACATACATCGGGTAGATCGGGGCAATCATGTTGGCCAGGTAGAACAGGTTGCCCGACGAACCCCAGTCGGTCTGCCCCGTAGGGGAGTTGGTAATAGCGTGCGAGAAACCGATATTGCCACCGACCTTCAGCCACTTCTTGGCCTGGTAATCGGCCTTCATACGGGTCGAATAACGGGTGAAGCCCGAATTCTTGATGATGCCCGAATCGTCGAGGTAACCGGCCGAGAGGTAGTAGTTGAGGCGTTCCGAAGCACCCGCGATGGAGACGTTGTACTCCTGGCGCAGGTTGCCGCTGCCGAACAGCTCGTCGTACCAATCGTCGGGGGTGTAGTAATACTGCCCGTCGGAGTAGCCCAGTTTGGCGTTGGGATTGAGTTTGCCGTTGGCACCGATCAGCGTCTGGCCTTCGGGAAGCGTGTAGACGTTGTAACCCGTACCGCCGTTCGTCGAGTCGAACAGGGCGGAGTTGGCAAACGCGCGCGAATCCGCCGCCGAGCTCCCGGCATAGAACTTACTGTTGTACAAAGCTTTGTAGCCCAGTTCGTAATACAGGCCCGGATCGGAAATCACGTCGTAATTGGGCACACCGCGGGAGTTGGTACCCCACTTGGCGTCGAAGGTCACGGTCGCATCCTGCGACTTGCCGCGCTTGGTGGTGACCAGCACGACGCCGTTGGCACCGCGGGCACCGTAGATGGCCGACGCGGCGGCATCCTTCAGCACCGTGATCGACTCGATATCGGCACTGTTCAGGAACGAGAGCGACCCGTCGTAAGGGGCCCCGTCCACGATATAGAGCGGAGCACTGCTCGCCGACATGGAGCCGATACCACGGATACGGATCTTGGCACTCTCACCCGGCTGTCCGTTCGACGAAACAGCCTGCACACCGGCCACGGCACCCGCCAGGGCGTTCGAAATGTTGGATACCTGGCGCTTGCCGATATCCTCGGCCTTCATCACGGAAGCAGAACCCGTAAAGGCCTCTTTTTTGGCCGTACCGTATGCTACCACGATCACGTCGTCAATCGCCTGCGTATCCTCCTTCATCACGACGTTCACACGGGTTTTTCCGGCGACAGCAATACGCTGGGGCTCATAGCCGATGAAGGTCACCAGCAGAACACCCTCCCTGGGAACAGAAATCGAGTAAGCGCCGTCAGCACTCGTCGTCGTTCCGACCGTCGTTCCGTCCACCATGACTGTGGCACCTGCTACCGGAGCACCGGCAGCGTCGGTAACTGTACCGGAAACCTGCTGGTTCTGGGCCATTGCAACGGCGCAAATCCCCAAAACAGCAATTAACGATAGTACAATTTTTCTTACCATAAGCGTTAATTTTAATTGGTTTTTTAAAATAAAAAGCCGCCAAAGTGCGTTGAATAATATAATATCTTGATATTCAGCGCACAAGGTCTTTTCTGGCGCAAAATCGGCTAATCAAGACATAATATACTGATTAAAAGGCTTTTAAATCTCTGTAAATGCCTTGCCGGATTGTTGTAGTGTTACTATAAAGTAACCGTCTCACACGGGCTAACATCTATACAATAAGATATTTAGGCTGAATAATACGTTATTCGGGGGTTACTTAATCATTACCTTTAATGCGGTTTGCATATTGTTATTAGGTTAAACACAAAAGGTTATTTGAGCAATGAGAAACACGTTTAATGTATTGTTTTACATCAAGAAAAACGCGCCTCTCCGGAATGGAAACGTCCCGATCATGGGGCGCATCACGATCAACGGAGAGCGGACGCAGTTTTCCACGCGCCTCTCGGTCGCACCCGAACACTGGGACGTCGGTATGGGGCGTGTCGCCGGGCGGAGCAATGCCGCCGGCAGAATCAACGAACAACTTTCGAATATCCACTACCACATCGAAAGGTGTTACAACAAGTTATTCTACGAGCAGTCGTTCGTAACTCCAATGATGGTCAAAGAGATGTATTTCGGCGCCAACCTCCGGCAGGAGACCGTGCTCGCCTTTTTCAGGCAGCACAACGAAGAATTCAACCGTATGGTCGGCATCAGCCGCAGCAAGGCCACATATTATAAATATAGGTGCGTCTGCAAGCATCTGGCAAACTACATCTGGGACAAGTACGACCGGAAAGACCTGATGTTCAAGGAGCTCAACCGGGAATTTCTCACGGGCTTCCACGCCTATATCGCAAAGGAAGCCGGGTATAAAAAAAACACGATCTGGATTTACATGATCGCCCTGAAACATATCCTCATGCTGGCCCGCAGCAAGGGATATATGGACAAGGATATCTTTGCCAATTACAAATTACAAAGCGAATTCGTAACACGCAACTACCTGACCATGGAAGAGATAACCCGTATGATGCAGTACGAGAGCGAAGACCTCACCTTACAACTTGTCAGGGACACGTTTTTGTTCAGTTGTTTCACGGGATTGTCCTATGTCGACATCCGAGGCCTGGTGCCGCAGAATATTCAGAAAATAAACAAACAGCTGTGGGTCAACACGACCCGCCGCAAAACGGGGTCTGAGGTCAATGTACGGCTGTTTACCGTGCCCTACAATATCCTTTTGAAATATATGCCCGCATCGGGTTCCGGACGCATATTCGAACTCCCGAGCAACGGGTGGTGCAATAAATGCCTCGACAAGATCGTCGCCGAGGCGGGTATCCAGAAAAAGATCACGTTCCATGCGGCCCGGCATACGTTCGCCACGACAATCACCCTTTCGCAGGGAGTAGCCATCGAAACCATCAGTAAACTGCTTGGACATAAGAATATACGCACGACGCAGATCTATGCGAATATTACCCATTCGCACATCAGCAGTGAGATGGAACGCCTCTCCAAGCGGATCAACCTGCTGTGCCCCGACTGGACGCCGTCGGATATGCCGAATGCGTCGAAAAGGCTCTCCTAAGTCACTTTTTTTACCCCTTGCATCCCCTTCCCACAGGGGAAAATCCCAAAACAATCAAAAAATGTCCCGAAAAGGCGATTGCAGATTGTAATCACCACAGGCGTTATGTGCGAAAAATCGTAAGCCGGCAACCTTAATTTGAAAGATAGCTGTAACCGTGTTAAATTTTTTTAATAATTTATTTGTAAATGAGTTAGCAATCCGTTATCTTTGCTTGTGAACTTTTTATTTTAAAATTAATTTAAAATTAACGCTTATGGTAAGAAAAATTGTACTATCGTTAATTGCCGTTTTGGTATGCGGGTTATACGTATCCGCCCAGAACAGGCAGGTTTCCGGTACAGTTACCGATGCCGCCGGTGCTCCGGTGGCTGGAGCCACAGTCATGGTCGAGGGCCAGCATATCGGTACCACGACAGGTACGAACGGCACCTTCTCGCTTGCAGCCCCTGCAAACGGGAAACTGGTCGTTTCGTTCATCGGGTATGACACCGAGACCGTCGCGATCGCCGGGCACACCCATGTTTCGGTGACGCTCAAGGAGAATGCACAGGCGATCGACAATGTAGTCATCACGGCCTTCGGTGAAATCAAGAAGAAGGATTTTACCGGCTCGATCGCATCGGTTTCGGCCGGTGAAATATCAAAGACCACCGTTGCTTCCGCTTCGCGAATGCTGGAAGGCGCCGTTACCGGTGTGCAGTCGTACAGCTCTACGGGACAGCCCGGTGACGACGCTTCGATCATCATCCGCGGTATCGGTTCGATCAACGGAACCCAGACCGCACTGATCGTCGTCGACGGTGTGCCTTATTCGTCGGCGCTTTCGACGATCAACCCGCTCGATATCGAGTCGATCGTCGTGTCGAAGGATGCCGCCGCCAATGCGCTCTACGGTTCGCGTGCCGCAAACGGCGTGGTTTTCGTCACCACGAAGAAGGGGACGCGCAACCAGAAGGCCAACATCATGTTCGAAGCCAAGTGGGGCTGGAACCAGCAGGGTATCAAGGAGCATGAGACCATGCAGAACCCCGGCGACTATTACGAATATGTATACGGCGGGCTTTATAACTACCTTGAGGCGAATAATCCGGGGGCGAGCCATGCTGCGCTTGCCAATGCGGCGAACTCCAACCTCATGCCCGTGCTCGGAAACTACATGGCCTATAAGATCCCCGACGGTACGACGCTGATCGACCCCGCCACGGGCAAGCTCAATTCCGACGCGAAACTGCTTTATGCCGACAACTACGACGACTACCTGTTCACCAAGCAGTTCCGTCAGGAATACACGCTGAGCATCAGCGGCGGCAACGACAAGATGGACTACTACGTTTCGGGCAGCTTCCTCGAAGACCCCTCGTATGTAATCATGTCGGGATTCAAGCGTTACTCGGGTCGCGCCGCCTTCAATGCACAGGCCACCAAATGGCTGAAGGTCGGGACGAACCTTTCGTATGCCCGCCGCGATATTGACAGCCCCGGCTATTCGGGCGCCAACACGGGCAACGTGTTCCTGTGGACGATGTGGCAGAACCCCACCGTGCCGTACTACGCCCGCGACCTGGACGGTAACATCCGTTACAATGCCGACGGCACGAAGATGTACGAGCAGGGCAACGGCACGACCCTTTCGCCCTACGGTGCGACGCAGGATCAGTTCAACTCGTTCAACAACTTCGCGCACCCCATGCAGTCGATGAGCCGCGATATCAACAACTCGGTTCGCGACAACCTCTACGCCAATTTCTACGGCGAGATCGTATTCCTGAAGGATTTCAAGTTTACGGCCAACTTCACGCTGGACAACGTGTACCGGATGGATACCTTCTATTATAACAATGAATACGGTACGGCTGCCACATCGACCAACAACGGCCTTGTCGAGAAGTACAACAACAACTATTTCTCGTACAATACCCAGCAGATGCTCAACTGGAACAAGACCATCAAGGAGCACCACAACTTCGACGTGCTGATCGGCCACGAGTTCGGTAAGACCGACACGCGCGTCGTGGACGCCTACAAGAAAAATATTTTCTACCCGGGCATCCCCGAACTGGGCAACGCCGTTTCTCAGTACGGCAACGGTTCGACCTCGAGCACCGTGGTGACCGCCATCGAAGGTTACTTCGCACGTGTGAACTATAACTACGCCGGCAAGTATTTCTTCTCGGGTTCGTACCGCTACGACGGTTCGTCGCGCTTCAAGTACGACAAGTGGGGCCACTTCTGGTCTGTGGGCGCCGCGTGGCGTATCAAGGGCGAGAGCTTCATGGACAACGCCACGTGGGTAGACGAACTGAAACTGCGCGTCAACTACGGTGTGGCCGGCAACCAGATTTCGGCATCGTATCCCTATACCAATCTTTGGGAGGTCGGAGAAACCGATGGCCAGATCGGTATTACGCAGTCCGACACGGGTAACCGCAATCTTTCGTGGGAACGCAACTACCAGATCGACCTGGGTATCGACTTCCGCCTGTGGAACCGCTTCTACGGTACGGTCGACTATTATAACCGCCGTACGCACGACCTGATCTGGAACCGTCCGACCCCGTCGTCGACGGGTCTTGCGAGCCGCCTGGAAAACGTCGGTATCCTGGCCAACCGCGGTTTCGAAATCGACCTGGGCGTGGACATCCTCAAGCATAAGGATCTCTACTGGAACTTCGCGGTCAACGCCTCGTTCGCACGCAACCGCCTGATCGACTATCCCTCGGAGCTGGGCAACCCGGCGCTGGGCGGCGACTACATCAGCGGTAATTTCCTGCGCGGCAAAGGCAAGTCCTACTACAACCTCTACCTCTTCAAGTTCGCCGGCGTAGACCCCGAAACCGGCCAGGAGACGTTCTGGAAGGATGTCGTTGACGGCGACGGCAAGGTTACCGGACGTGAAAAGACCTTCAATATCAACGAAGCCACGCAGTACGAAATCGGCGATGCGCTGCCCGACGTGACGGGTGGTTTGCGCACCTCGTTCCGCTGGAAGAACTTCGATTTCATGCTGGCTGCGGCCTACCAGATCGGCGGCCGCCAGTGGGACGGCAACTCGGCCAACGTATATGATCCGGGACGTGCCGGTTTTGCAGCCTCGCAAGACCTCGTGGGCAACACCTGGACGCCGGAGCATACCAACGCCAAATTCCCCAAGCTGATGTTCAACGGCACCTGGAATTTCGTGGGTTCGAACTGCGACTACCTCTACCGCGACGCCTCCTACTTCAGCCTCAAGACGATCAACGTCGGCTACACGCTGCCCAAGCGCTGGACGTCGAAGATCTGCATCGAATCGCTGCGTGTCTTCTTCGCCGCCGACAACCTCTACTTCACCTCCGCGCATACGGGCTTCGACCCGCGTACCGCTTACACGGGACAGAACGCATTCGGGTTCCCGCAGGCGAAGACCTTTACTTTCGGTATTACGATGAACTTATAATAAACGAGATATTAGCGTATGAAAAACATAGTATATTACATCGCAATAGCTACGGTGCTCCTGTTCGCATCCTGTGCGAGCGAGCTCGACACCGAGCCTTCGGGCAGCAAGGTGTCGGATGAGCAGCTGAGCGAACTGATCAAGGAGAATGCCGACCTCGTGCTCGCACCCATGATGCAGGGAGCCGTCAACTACATGCATACCGGCAACCGCCAGGCAACGACCAACGACCGCGGATTCATGGTCTGGAATCTGGGTATGGATTTGCAGGGCAACGATATGGTGCTCACGAAACTGACCAACTGGTTTGCCGACGAGTATATGTTCGAAAGCATCCGTGCCCAGACCAATGCCTATACGGCAGACCGCTGGTACTGTTACTACAAGATCGTCTATCAGTCGAACCAGATCCTCGACCTGATTCCCGACGATGCTACGGGCAAGGCGCTGGTATATAAGGCTCAGGCGCTGACCTACCGCGCGCTGGCTTACTATTACCTGATGTGCGTTTACCAGGACGACTACATGCACGGCGGCAAGGATAAGGCGGGTGTCCCCCTCTATCTGACCGTCGAGGGTGCCAAGGGACGCACCCCGTCGACCGAGGTTTACAGCACGATCACGACCGATTTGCAGAACGCCATCGCGCTGTTCGAGCAGGAAGGCTACGATCCCAAGAGTTCGACGGCGGACATCGACCAGACGGTTGCGAACATGGTGCTGGCGCGCGTGGCGCTGACCACAGGCGATTACACCACGGCAGCCAATGCTGCCGGGGCGGTGATTTCGGCAGGCTACTCGCTCATGAACGAGGAGCAGTATACGACTTCGGGTTTCCAGAGCACTTCGCTTCCCGAGACCATCTGGGGCTATACGTGGGCTGCTTCCACTTCGCTCGGCAACCGTTCCTTCGCATCGTTCATGTCGATCACGGCCGTGGACAATGCCAACAACAAGGGTATTTACATGGCCATCGACGACCAGCTCTACAACCAGATCGCAGATACCGACTACCGCAAGAAGAATTTCAACGCGACCGAGACCACGGTAGGGGATTTCACCTATCCGGCCTACTCGAACGTCAAGTTCAACACCCCGACCTACGAGGCTGACGAAATCTACATGCGCCTGTCGGAGGCATACCTGCTGAAGGCCGAGGCCGAAGCCCGCGGCGGCAACAATTCCGCAGCGCAGCAGACGCTTTACGACCTGGTGTCGAAGCGTGATTCGGGCTATGCGAAGTCCTCGAATACGGGCGATGCACTGCTGAAGGAGATCTTCCTCCAGAGCCGTATCGAACTCTGGGGCGAGGGACACGAATTCTTTACCAACAAGCGCTTCAACGTCGGTGTAGACCGTACGGCATCCTCCAACCACACGCACAAGGTGGTCAAGGCTGCCGGCAAGGAATTCACCTACCAGATTCCGCTGTCGATCGAGCTGAACAGCAACCCATACATCAATGCGGCCGACCAGAATCCGCTTTAGTGGTTAATACTTATTTTCTGGGCCCGGAAGTCGTGACGCTTCCGGGTTTTTTTATGCCCGTACCGTCCGGGGAGCAGCGAGCGTCCCCCCTGTCGTTGCCGGGATTCCTGGAGGGGGCTTGTGACGCCCGGGGTATATTACGGCATCCGGGGTATTGCCGCGATGTCCGGAGGTATCGTTAACCTTTTGAATATTGCAGCGTGTTTTTGCCGTTTCTGGTTATGCATTGGTAACTCGAGGTGCTCGGCAAGCAGCCATTAATATGCTGTAAATAAATTTTATACACCGTACCCTCAGGTAACTTTCAAGTTACCGTGCCTTTTCAAAACCGGATCGCAACCTTGCGTTTGATCATCTATATATGTGATATTCATCATCTTACCAGAATCGTAAAATCCTGCTCACAGGCTACTGGCTTTTTATTTTAAAAAACCAATTAAAATTAACGCTTATGGTAAGAAAAATTGTACTATCGTTAATTGCTGTTTTGGTGCTCGGCGCATATGCATTCGCCCAAAACAAGCAGGTCTCCGGTACAGTTTCTGACGCAAACGGGAATCCCGTTGCGGGCGCTACTGTCATGGTAGACGGTACTTCGATCGGTACTACGACCAACGCGGCAGGCCAGTACTCACTTTCGGCTCCGGCTGACGGCACCCTTTCGGTGACGTTCATCGGATATGTGGGGCAACAGCTCCCCATCGCTGGCAAATCGCGCATCGACGTGACTATGCACGAAGATACGCAGGCGATCGACGACGTGATCGTGGTGGCGTTCGGTACCTCCAAAAAGGAGGCGTTTACCGGTTCCGCGACCGTCATCAAGGCGGATGACATCGCAAAGTCGCAGCAGTCGAACGTCGCCCAGTCGCTGGCCGGTAAGGTTGCCGGTGTCCAGATATCCAACGAATCGGGTAAACCGGGTGCCAACCCGATCGTCCGCATCCGTGGATTCAGTTCGATCAACGCCGAGAAAGACCCCCTGTGGATCGTGGACGGAACTCCCTACGAAGGAGACCTGAACAACCTGAACCCCAACGACATCGAGTCGATGACCGTTCTGAAGGACGCAGCATCCAACGCCCTTTACGGTGCGCGTGGTGCCAACGGTGTCATCATGGTCACGACCAAAAAGGCCCGTGGACAGGAAGCCACCGTCACGGTAGATGCCAAGTGGGGTGTGAACTCGCGCGCGATGCAGTCATACGACTACATCAAAAACCCGGCCCAGTATTATGAAACATACTACACGGCCCTGAACAGCTACTACCGGTCACAGGGCATGAGCGAGAGCACGGCACACGCCATGGCCAACAAGAACCTGGCCGCCTCGAAGAACGACGGCGGTCTGGGCTACATGGTTTACAGCGTGCCCGACGGCCAGTCGGTTATCGGCACAAACGGGAAACTCAATCCCAATGCTACGCTGGGCAACCGGGTCGTTTATAACGGACAGGACTACCTGCTTACCCCCGACGACTGGGAAGATATTGCTTTCCGCTCTTCGATGCGTCAGGAGTACAACGTGAGCGTATCGGGCGCCACGGATCGCAGTACGTTCTACGCCTCGTTCGGCTACCTGAATAACGAAGGTATCACCGAAAACTCGAATATGGAACGCTACACCGCCCGTCTGAAAGCCGATTACCAGGCCAAAAAATGGCTGAAGGTCGGTGCCAACGCCGGTTACGCCAACTTCACCTACAATTCGCTGAGCGCGGACGGGCAGGGAAACTCTTCGGCCAACCTCTTCGCCTTCACCTCGTCCATACCCCCCATCTATCCCCTCTACGTCCGTGACGGGCAGGGAAATATCATGAAGAACGACGCCGGCATCACGATGTACGACTACGGAAACGGAATGAACGCCGGTTTGACCCGTCCCCTGCTGCCGAACGCGAACGGTCTGGCGGATTCCCGCCTGAACACCGACCGTTCGGAAGGCAATGCCTTCAACGGCACGGGATTCTTCGACATATTGTTCCTGAAGGATTTCAAATTCACTTTCAATGTAGGTGTTTCGCTCGACGAGACCCGCCGGACGACCGTACAGAACCCCTATTTCGGACAGTTCGCCGACGAGAACGGTATCATAGGCAAATACCATACGCGTGATTTCTCGCACAACCTTCAGCAGATCCTCAACTACACCAAAGTCATCGGCAAGCACAATGTCAATGTAATGCTCGGCCATGAATACTACCAGCGCAGGCAGTACCTGCTTTACGGCAGCACGGCCAACATGTTCTCGCCCGACAACGACGAACTGGCCGGTGCGATAATCGACAAGCAGAGCGCAACCTCGTATGTCATCACCTATAATAATGAAGGCTATTTCGGCCGCGCGCAGTACGATTACGACGGTAAATATTTCTTCTCGGCTTCGTACCGCCGCGATGCCTCGTCGCGCTTCCATCCCTCGCACCGCTGGGGCAACTTCTGGTCGGTAGGTGCCGCATGGATCGTAACCAAGGAGAATTTCATGTCCGGGACGCACGGCTGGCTCGACATGCTGAAGGTCAAGGCCTCGATCGGTTCGCAGGGTAACGACAAGATCGGTGACTACCGTTATGTGGATACCTACCGGCTCGCTTCGTCGAATGGAGAGATGTCCGTGGCATTCCTGGAGAAAGGTAATCCCAACATCACCTGGGAGACCAATACCAACTTCAACGCCGGTATCGAATTCGGCGTGCTCCAGAACCGCATATCGGGTAGCATCGAGTACTTCAACCGCAAGACGACCGACATGCTGATGGCATTCCCCACGGCACCGTCGCTGGGTTACTCTTCCTACTATGCCAACGTCGGCGACATGTCCAACAAAGGTATCGAGGTCGACCTGAACTTCACCCCGATCCGCAGCAAAAACGTGCAGTGGGACATCAACGTCAACCTGACGCACCTCAAGAACAAGATCATTTCATTGCCTCCCGAACGCCGCACCAAAGAGGTGGAAGGTTATTACGGCTACGCCGGCAGTAGCTTCTTCTACGGCGAAGGGCTGCCGCTGTATACCTTCTATATGAAGAAATACGCCGGCGTCTCGGAAGACGGACGTTCCATGTGGTATAAGGATGTAACGGACAAGGACGGGAAGCCGACGGGTGAACGAACGACCACCACAGCCTATTCGGAAGGTAGCGATTACCTCTGCGGCAATGCGATCCCCGACCTTTACGGCGGCTTCGGCACGAGCGTTTCGTTCTTCGGGTTCGATTTCGGCATCAACTTCAACTATCAGATCGGCGGCAAGATCTACGACTCGGGGTATGCCGCAGCGATGAGCACGCCGACCCCGACCGGCAGCATCGGCGTGAACTGGCACAAGGACATACTCAACGCATGGACACCGGAGAATCCGAACTCGAACATTCCGCGTATGCAGTACGGCGATTCGAACACGACGGATACCTCCGACCGTTTCCTGATCGACGCAAGCTACCTGACCCTGCAGAACATCAACTTCGGCTATACACTGCCGTCGAAGTTCACCCAGAAATTCGGAGTCGGCAAGATGCGTATCTACCTCGCCTGCGAAAACGTATTCTATTGGTCCAAGCGTAAGGGACTGGATCCGCGCTACGCAGACAATACGGACAACCAGGGCGTTCTGGGAACCTCGAATTACGCAACCTATTCTCCGATACGCACCATCTCGGGCGGTATCAATATCCAATTCTAATCCATAACCAGCTAATTATTCGGATATGAAAAATATACTGAAAATATCTATAGCAGCCCTTGCTTCGGCTGCACTGCTTAGCGGGTGCATCAAGGAAACATTCCCGACCGACAGGGCCACATCCGACCAGATCGCAGGTTCCCCCTCGGCCCTCGAAGCGATGGTGAAAGGTATCCCCACGGCGCTTATCCAGGTTAAGTCGCTTACCGACTACGGCAATATGCACTGGAATTTCTCCCTCCCGGCCATCCACCTCGCTACCGATTCAGCAGCAGGCGACATGGCCATAACGGGCGATACGGGCTACGACTGGTTCAGCCAGTGGGGCGCCAACGATGCTCTCGCAGAGAACTACGCGGCCAATCTCCTGACCTGGAACAACTATTTCACTTGGATCAAGTCGACCAACGACATCATCAGCACCATCGACCCGGAAGCTCTCACGACCACGACCAAGCATATCCTCGGCTTCGCTTACGCTTACCGGGCTTCGTTCTACCTCGACCTGGTACGTCTCTATGAGTTCAAGGAGAATAAATACACGTCCGCAGACGGAGTGCTCGGCCTTGCCGTACCTATCGTAACCGAGACCACGACCGAGGCCGAAGCTAAGGCCAATCCCCGGGCGTCGGCAGCCGACGTCTACGAGAAAGTGATCTTCCCCGACCTCGAAAAGGCGGCGACATACCTTTCCGATTACTCGGCGACAGATCCCTACACGCCCAGTTTGGCTATGGTCTATGGGCTCCAGGCTCGTGCTTATCTGGAACGCGGTACTGCCGACAACAATCCCGATGCTTACAAGAAGGCCGCAGAGTATGCCCGCAAAGCCATCACCACGAGCGGTTGCACACCCCTGACCCAGGCACAGTGGGAGGATCCGACGACCGGTTTCAATAGTGCGACGGCAAACAAATCGTGGATCTGGGGCCTGCCGATCACCAGCGACAACGTTTCCAACCTGCTGAACTTCCAGGCCCACATCGGTAACGAGGAGTCGTGGGGATACGGACACCAGGTAGGCCGTGCCATTGACAAGGCCCTCTACAACAAGATCGACAACAAGGATTTCCGCAAGCATTCGTGGCTCGATCCCGACCGCAATTTCTACGCGTACAAGAGTTGCCGCCCCAACGGCAGTGCATACTTCGCAACGCTGAAAGACTATGTCAATATCAAGTTCCGTCCCGCCCAGGGCAACTATACCGACTTCAAAGTCGGCGGGGCTACGGATATTCCCTGCATGCGCGTCGAGGAGATGTACCTTATCGAAGCGGAAGCTACGGCGCAAAGCAATATCGTCGCCGCCCGTGAACTGCTTAACGAATTCATGAAGTACCGTTTCACCGACGGCTCGTACGATTGTAGCGAACGCACGCCGACACTCAAGAGTTTCATCGAGGAGCTGATCCTCCAAAAACGCATCGAGTTCTGGGGCGAGGGTATCATCATGTTCGACCTGAAACGTCTGGATATGTCCATGACCCGCGGCTACAAGGGTACCAATTCTCCTTCCGATTATCGTTTGAACACCGACGGCCGCGCTCCCCACTGGAATTTTGTCATTACCCGTGGTGAAATCCAGAACAACCCCGCCGTAGTCAACAACCCCGACCCCTCGGGCAAGATAACGCCTTGGACGGATAAGTAACGGCAATATGCAAAATTTGCTTTAATACCAAAGACCGAATAGTATGAAAACAATCAAATATATATTGTACGCGCTCACAGCGACATTCGTGCTCGCAAGTTGCTCGGACGACATTAAGTATACTCCCGGCGAAGGCGAAGACACGGACTGCTACGGCGTTTATTTTCCCTCGCAGGAAAATGCCGGCGACCAAGAGCTCGATCCGGCGGAGCCTACGACCCTGACCTTCACGGCAATGCGCAAGAACTACAACGATGCGATCACCGTGCCTGTGGAAGTCAGCAGCACCCAGGACGGCCTTTTCACGGTCTCGGAAATCAAATTCGAGGCCGGACAGGAAGCAACCACGTTCTCGGTGGACTTCCCCGGAGCTGAGGTCGGTAAGACCTACGATTGCTCCATCGTGGTGAAGGACAAGAAATACGCACTGCTTTACGGAGAATATTCCAACGGGCTCGATTTCAGCGTCACCCGCGTCCAGTGGGATCTCGTGAAGGGCCCCAACGGTGAAACCAAAGGCACGTGGCGCGACGATTTCTTCACGGCGATAATGGGCTCCAACATAAAGGAAAACGGTGTCCCCAATGCAGAAAAGGAAGTCGAGATTTACGAACGTGCCGACATGAAGGGTTACTACCGTATCAAGGATATTTATGACGAAGCCTACATGGCCAAAATCGTCGGTGGAAGGTATTCCAACGTTCCCTCCGTTCCGACCTATACCATCATCGACGCGCGGGATCCCGAAAAAGTATGGTTCCCGGTACAGCCGACAGGTTTTGAGATCAACGACGTAGGTTACGAAGACAACGGCGCATTCGTGATCGTTTCGTTCTGCCAGGAGAATTATCCCGGCATGGCTTCGGCCACGATGTACGGCACGCTGGAAAACGGCGTCCTCACCTTCCCGCCGAAGGCGATCCTTCTGACGACACCTTCGCTATGGGAAGCAACCAGCTACTTCAAGGCCAATACCGAAATGACCCGCCTGTTGTTCCCGGGCGCGGTAAGCTACGATTACTCGGTAGCCTTCGAGAAGTCGGCGCCCGCAGACGGCAAGGTCGCCATCACGGCTACGCTCGGCAGCGACGTCGACAAGGTGAAATATGCCTTCTTCGAGGGTGCGCTCAGCGAGTCGCTCGCTGCGGCCAAATCGGGAGACATCGACGCAGGGACGATCCCGAGCGAGGAGATCACGGCTTCGGGTACGATCACCGCCGTCATGGAGAAGACCGGCATCTACACCATCGTCGGCAATTCTTATGACGAAAAAGGCAACCTCCAGAAATACGGGTACGTATCGTTCGGTTACGTCAAGGCCGGCGAGGAGAAACCCGTCATAATGAGCGTCCGCACAGAGCTTACGTGGGAGTATGAGTCCCAAGGCTACACCCCGGAAAACTCGATCAAGGGGATCCTGTTCGGCGAGGAGATCGCATCGGGGTACATCGGCCTGTTCACGACGGCTTCGACCCAGGACATGAACGAATCGCAGCTGATCGCGGGTGTCAAGGCATCCGGCAAGGCACTTACCACAGCTCAACTCGAAAAGATTAACGGCACAGGTTACGCTCCGTTCTATACGGGTCTGTCGGCAGGTACAAGTTACACCCTGCTGGTATACGCCGACAACGGTTACAACGGCAAACTGTTCGCCGTAGAACAGACTACTGCCGGCAAGGCAGATCCGCTGCAGCGCAAATACACGATCGACGACCTCTATGTGTTCAGCGATAAAGCCCAACTGTTCAAGACATGGAACCTGTGGGGAATCAGCAACGACGGCTCCGGTAAAACGGATCGCAGCAAGATCGGCCAGGTCGTCTTCTCGGAGAATGAGACCGACGACACCAACAATCTGGATGCAATCAATGTTGCGGGCCTCTCGCTCGGAGCCAATAACGAAGACACGGTTGTCTGGGAGTGGTACAACGGGATCATCTATGTTCTGAAAGGGCAGCCCATGGGCACCATTCCGTACCTGGGAGCGACGCTCTATCTCAAGTATTACATTCTGGACAAAGAAACGGGCATGGGTTCCGACGCAATCGACGGCATGATGATCGGAGGTGTCACGGAAGACGGGTATCTCGCCCTGATTTGTGGCCCCGACTGGTCGGATCAGTATAATTTCGACACCATATTAGTCAAGGCATACACGGATGCCAACTATACGAACTCGATCGGCAACTGGGAAAGCTATACGTCCCCGCTGATGGTACCGGCGACCGGTAGCAACACGGGAGCAGCCGCACCGCGCAAGGTTGCTTCGGATAAGATGCTGACCCTCTCGAAGGAAATCTCCATCAACCCCTCGAACTATGTCGAACTGCGCGGCCGCGAACGTGCTCACGCCCTGATCGACGAACTGTTCGGCAAGCCCGTCAACCGCGGCGCGAACCCGCTCGAAGGTGAGGTGTCCGTTCGGATCGCAACTCCCGCGATGAGTTCGTTCTCCGAAGGTTTTGCACCCCGGGCAAACACTCTGCAAAGCGGAGGCATGGAGAAAATGCCCCTGAAAAAAATGGCTAAATAATTTCAGTCGTTCACCCAATTAGTGATCAAGAGCGGTCTCCCCTTCCACCGGGGAGGGGAGACCCTCAAAAAATAACTCGGATTATGATTGATAAAAAATTACTACTCATTGCGGCGTTTCTGCTTGCGAGTTGTACGTCAGACCCTATGACCGACGCAACCGACGGCGGTTCGCAGATACCCGCCACATCGCATAAGATCGTCAACACCTCGATCAACGCCGAAGCGGGCAGCCTGCTCGTTTATTTCGACGACGCAGCCATCGGCAGCCTCGAACAGGCCGCCGAAGCCGCCCAGAGAGCCCATGACACCGGGAATGTAGGTGGACTCCACCAGGGGCTTGATGCGGTTGACCGCCTCGTAGCCGGCGGTGACGTCCACGCCGGCGGCGGCGTAGGATTCGGAATGGGAGTTCTTCATGTCAAAACCTCCCGATAACAATGAGGAAATGGGGCGCTGGGGTAGAGGAAAAAGCCTTGCAGAGTTTTACCCGCTTTGCGGGTAAAAGAATTGCAAAAGAGGTCC
>ENA-OPBN01000780-OPBN01000780.1-human-gut-metagenome-genome-assembly--contig:-NODE-780-length-19110-cov-3.863081_pt1 | contig 19110 bp, 14 predicted proteins | sample MGYA00241068_ERZ501452 | MGnify/ENA primary metagenome ERZ501452 (study PRJEB25962, sample SAMEA2042507) | human gut metagenome | biome: human gut; feature: human-associated habitat; material: faeces... | reverse complement strand
ATACCGGCTGGGAAGAAGGATAAACAGCCAGTGAAAATTCATCACAGCCACAGTTTTTTCCGCGAAGTGCATGTGCTGCTTCCATCACATTGGTGTAAGTTCCGCCTGCACAGCCTGCGATGATCCCCTGCTGTACCATCAGGTCATTTCCAGCTATTTTATCAAGGAGTGTAAAATGCGCTTTTCCTCCGGATACTCTTTCAGCATCCTTTTCTACCATATGAAGGATATCCTTCATATTTGCCTTTAATTCATCAATTTCAAAGGCATTGCTTGGATGGAACGGAAGAGCGATCATTGGTTTTACTGTGCTTAAATCTACATAGACACAACCATCATAATAAGCTACATCTGCAGGATCCAGTTTCTTGTAATCTTCTTCTCTGTGATGCTCTGCCAGGTATTTTCTGGTATCCTCATCTGTTCTCCAGATAGATGTTAAACAGGTAGTCTCTGTTGTCATTACATCTACGCCGTTTCTGTAATCAGTAGTCATAGAAGCAACACCAGGACCAACAAATTCCATTACCTTATTCTTTACATAGCCATTTTTAAATACCGCGCGAATGATCGCCAGGGCAATATCCTGAGGGCCGGTACCAGGTTTCGGACATCCGTCTAAGTAAACTGCAATAACTCCCGGATAAGCTACATCATATGTATCACGAAGCAGCTGTTTTACCAACTCACCGCCGCCTTCGCCAATAGCCATGGTTCCTAATGCACCGTATCTGGTGTGGCTGTCAGATCCAAGTATCATCTTTCCGCAGCCTGCCATCATTTCTCTCATATACTGATGGATCACTGCGATATGTGGCGGAACGTAGATGCCGCCGTATTTCTTTGCAGCGGAAAGACCAAACATGTGATCATCTTCATTGATGGTTCCGCCTACTGCACAAAGTGTATTGTGGCAGTTAGTCAGGACATAGGGGATCGGGAACTTTTCCATACCGGATGCCTTAGCAGTCTGGACAATCCCTACAAATGTAATATCATGGGATGTCATGCTGTCAAAACGGAGCTTTAAATGTTCCATGTTATCAGCTGTATTGTGGGCACTTAAAATAGAATAAGCAATCGTTCCCTTTTTAGCGGCTTCTTTATCTGCTTTCTTTCCTGTAAGGGATTCTACCTTTGCGCTTTCCTGCTCTGGGATGATTTCTTTTCCATTTACAAGATAAATCCCACCATCATATAATGATACCATTTTTTACCTCCTGATTTCCGCTCACAAAGGGGCTTTGTCATTCTCATCTGCCTTCTTTATGGCTTATTTCGTCGTTGGTTCTTACTATAAACCAATTATTTTGATTTGTCCAGTCTATATATTGTAATTGTAACAGCTTTTTAGTTGTGGTTGAGTGTGCAAGAAGGGGATTTTTACTGTTGTATTGTATCGCTTTAACGTGTGATAATTAAAAAAATCCCACTTTCTGGTTTCCAAAGGTTCACCCTTCAGAAATTCCAGAAAGCGGGATTTCCCATATATTATCTGCTTTTTTCTTTAAACATATCTTTCTTGAATTAGTTACAGTTCAGCCATCATATACTGATTTTGATGAACTGTAACTTTAATTATTCTTCCTTCGCAGCAGCCCTTGCTTCTACTTCGCGCTTCTGTACATCTCCAGGAGCCTGCTCGTAGCGGCTGAATTCATAGGAAAAGTCTCCTAAACCACCAGTCATGGAACGAAGATCGGTGTTGTAGCCAAACAGCTCAGACATTGGAACGTCTGCTTCGATGACCTGTTTACCATGATGATCGGATTCCATACCTAAAACGCGTCCTCTTCTGCGGTTTAAGTCACCCATGATATCGCCGGTAAAGCGGTCAGGAGCAACAACCTTTAAGGAAGCGATCGGCTCTAAGAGCACTGGATTTGCATCCATGAAGCCCTGCTTAAATGCCAGGATGGTAGCCATCTTAAATGCCATTTCTGAAGAGTCTACCGGATGGTAGGAACCATCTAACAGAGTAGCTTTTAAGCCAACAACCGGATATCCAGCCAGCGGGCCCTTAAGAACGCATTCCTGCAATCCCTTTTCAACTGCCGGGAAGTAGTTCTTTGGTACAGAGCCGCCGAACACCTTCTCTTCAAAGATGTATGGTGTCTCTAAATCGCCTGATGGCTCAAATTCCATGATAACATCACCGTACTGGCCATGTCCACCGGACTGTTTCTTATGTTTGCCCTGTACTTTAACTTTCTTTCTTAAGGTCTCACGGAAAGCAAATTTAGGCTTTGACAGAACTACATCTACTTTGTAGCGGGTCTGCAGCTTGCTGATCACAACATCTAACTGCTGATCGCCAATACCATAAATCAGAGACTGGCGGTTTTCAGGATCATTTTTAACCTGTAAGGTCAGATCTTCTTCCATCATACGTGCTAATGCGGTGGAAACCTTGTCATCTTCACCCTTATTGGCTGCCTTGTAAGCCATGTATGTATATGGTGTGGAGATCTGTGGTTTATGGTAAACGATCGGTGCTGTACGGACTGCCATGGTATCCCCGGTTCCTGTTACAGTAAGTTTTGCAACTGCGCCGATATCACCAGCTTTTAACTCCGGAACTTCAATGACTTCCTTACCGCGCATTATATAAACTTTACCGATCTTCTCTTCTGCATCTTTGTTTACATTGTATACAACAGTATCACCTTTTAAGGTACCTGTACAGATCTTCATCAGAGAATATTTTCCAATAAATGGATCTACGATGGTCTTAAATACTCTTGCAGAAAGAGATACATCATCATTATATTTAGCGGTGAAACGCTCACCTGTGGAAACGTCTACACCGATACACTCAAAGTGATTTGGTGCCGGGAAGTATTTATCAATAACCTGAAGGAGAACCTTAAATCCCTGGCAGTTGATTCCGGAGCCCATCATAACAGGTACGATGTCGCCTTCGATAACATGTGCTCTTAATGCACCGGATATTTCTTCCTGTGTAAATTCTTCTCCCAGGAAATAACGTTCCATATATTCTTCACTGGTTTCTGCAACTGCCTCAATGAGAGCATCTCTTGCGATGGTTAAGTTCTTCTGAACATAATCAGGGATCTCACACTCAACATAATCACTGAGATTTGTAAAGCGGCGGCCTGCCATCTTTACTACGTTTACGAAACCTACGAATTTTTCATTTTCACGGATTGGAAGCTGGAAAGGAGCGATCTTTCTTCCGAACTTTTTCTCCAGCTTTACAACCAGCTCACGATAGCTGGCATGATCATCATCCATATTGGTAACGAAGATCAGTCTTGGCAGATTGTACTTTTCGCACATCTCCCATGCTCTTTCTGTACCAGGCTCAATACCTGCTTTACAGTTTACAACGATAATGGCTGCATCAGCAACGCTGATAGCTTCTTCTACTTCACCTACGAAGTCAAAAAATCCGGGAGTATCCAGTAAGTTGATCTTAACCGGTCCGTTCTCTCCCTGGTATTCCAGAGGAATCAGTGTGGTGGAAATGGAAAACTGTCTTTTGATCTCTTCTTTGTCGTAATCACTAATGGTGTTTCCATCGGCAACTTTACCCATACGCTTGGTAACACCTGTGATCAAAGCCATTGCCTCCGCAACTGTTGTCTTACCTGCGCCTCCATGACCAAGTAATACAACGTTGCGGATTTGTTCAGTACCATATACGTTCATAAACTTCCCTCCTGTACACTTTATTTGTACGAAGCAGCTCTGTTTTTCTGCCTCGTCTTTGCCATGTGTACATTCTACTATATTTTTCTGAAATTTTCAAGTTTTTTGTTAAATTCTACACAACATTTTTTCAAAACATTCCAGATAATTTGATTTAAGTTACCATGTATCCATGTTTTTTCTCATTTTTTACTGTCATTTTGCCTTTATATTTCAGCAAAACCCCCGTTCTGCCTGCTCTCCTTGCAATTGTATGCCCAGATTGATAAAATAGTTGCAGAATAATGAGAAAGGTATTCACATTTTATGTCTGAAACTAAGGTTTTTAAAAATACTATACAAAAAATACAGATCCGCGGCGCCCGTGTCCACAATCTGAAAAATGTCAATGTAGATGTACCATTAAACCAGATCGTAGCTATTGCCGGAGTCTCCGGCTCAGGAAAGTCTTCCCTGGCTTTAGGCGTATTGTATGCAGAAGGTTCCAGACGCTATCTGGAGTCTCTTTCTACCTATACAAGGCGGCGCATGACTCAGGCATCTAAAGCCTGCGTAGATGACATCTTACACGTTCCTGCTGCTCTCGCCCTGCATCAGCGTCCCGGTGTTCCCGGCATCCGAAGCACCTTTGGAACCGGTACGGAGCTTTTAAACAGCCTGCGCCTGATGTATTCCCGTCTGGCTTCCCACTGCTGTCCCAATGGGCATTACCTGGCTCCTGCACTGGCAGTAGCTGCTGGAAAAGAACTGGTCTGTCCTGAATGCGGCATCCGCTTTTTCGCTCCTTCTGCAGAGGAACTAGCTTTTAACAGTCAGGGTGCCTGCCGGACCTGCAACGGAACAGGAACGGTGCGCACTGTAGACTTAAATACACTGGTACCAAATGATTCTTTAACCATTGACGAAGGCGCTGTTGCTCCCTGGAATACCCTTATGTGGTCTTTGATGACCGATGTGTGCCGGGAAATGGGCGTGCGTACAAATATACCTTTTAAAGAATTGACCAAACAGGAAAAGGACATTGTTTTCCATGGACCTGCTGAGAAAAAACATATTTTTTATCATGCAAAAAACTCCAATCAGGCAGGGGAACTGGATTTTACTTATTTTAATGCTGTTTACACCGTAGAAAATGCACTTTCTAAAGTAAAGGATGAAAAGGGCATGAAACGGGTGGAAAAATTTTTAAAGGAAGATATCTGCCCGGACTGCCACGGTTCCCGTTTAAATGAACGTGCAAGAGCACCGAAATTGCAGGGAATTTCCCTTGCACAGGCCTGTGAAATGACTTTATCTCAACTGACCACCTGGGTAGACAATGTGCCGGCTTCCCTTCCACCGGAAATGTTGCCTATGGCAGAAAGCATCTGTGAATCCTTCCAGACAGCTTCGAAACGGCTTATGGAGCTGGGTCTCGGATATCTTTCCCTGGACCGTGCTGCTTCTACTCTCTCTACCGGGGAACGTCAGAGAATGCAGTTAGCAAGAGCCGTACGCAACCGCACCACAGGTGTTCTTTATGTACTAGATGAACCGTCTATCGGACTGCACCCAGTAAACATTGTTGGACTGACAGGAGTTATGGATGATCTGATCGCTGACGGAAATTCCGTTATTCTGGTAGATCATGACACCCAGATCCTTTCCCATGCAGACTGGCTGATCGAAATGGGACCGGAAGCAGGGGCAAAAGGCGGACAGGTGATCGCAGAAGGAACTATTGCTGATATTGCAAAAAATAAAGACTCCCGCATTGGTGCTTTTCTAAAGCCGGAATGTATGAAACGCCTGCGCCCGGTGATCATGGAAGACTGCCTGTTTGAACATGGCGCAGTTTCCCTTGCTACCGGTGCGATCCATACAGTAAAGCCACTTGAAGTAAAGATCCCCAAAGGCCGCCTTACGGTTGTAACCGGTGTTTCCGGTTCCGGAAAAACCACGCTCATCCTGGAAAGCCTGGTGCCTGGTATGGAAGCTGCTATTGCGAAAGCACCTCTGCCCTCCCACGTTCTTTCTGTAGACCCGGCAGGTATTTCACAGGTAAAGCTGATCGATGCTACCCCTATTGGCATCAATGTGCGCTCCACTGCTGCTACTTATGCCAATGTCCACGATGAACTGCGAAAAGTTTTTGCCAAAACAGCAGATGCCAAAAATATGGGATATAAAGCAGGTGATTTTTCCTATAATACGGGAAAACTTCGCTGCCCTGTATGTGACGGCACCGGTCAGGTCAGTCTGGATGTACAGTTTCTGCCTGATGTTGACATTCCATGCCCGGAGTGCAGAGGTTCCAGATATGCCAAAGAAGCTTCCCTCATTAAATATTCCAATAAAAAGGGGCAAAAAGTTTCCCTTCCGGAACTTATGGACATGGACATCCACACAGCTCTTGAAGCCTGCGATGACTTAAAGCTGGTCAAACAACGTCTCACTGTGTTAAAAGAGCTTGGACTTGGATACCTGACTTTAGGAGAAGAAACACCCAGTCTTTCCGGCGGTGAGGCCCAGAGACTGAAATTGGCCAGCGAAATGGGCAAACTGCAAAATGACTCCCTGTTTATCTTTGATGAACCTACCATTGGGCTGCATCCTCTGGATGTGCAGACTCTCCTTAAGGTATTTCAGACCCTGATCGAAAATGGAGCAACTGTTGTGGTCATTGAACATGACCTGGATGTGATCCGCAATGCTGACTATATCATTGACATGGGACCAGGCGGTGGTGCTGACGGTGGCCGTATTGTTGCCTGCGAGACACCGGAAAAGCTGGCGAAAAATCCATTCAGCCAGACAGGTCATTATTTATGACCTGTGTTTGTTTTTACATAAAAGCGTTAAAGTTTAAAGCATTAAAGTGTTGACTTTTATGCTTTTATATATTAAACTGTCTGCAAGCTTTTAAAACAGGATATCCACTATGCAGATAAAAATAAGAATGCAGATAATATTATGCAGATAAGGAGTGTACCAGACTATGATCATTATCATGAAACCACAGGCTTCCAAAGAAGACGTTCAGAAAGTAACTTCCCTCATTGAATCAAAGGGCCTTCAGGTCCACCTTTCCGAAGGTTCCCAGGTCACTATTGTTGGAGTTGTAGGTGATAAGACCAAGCTTGCAGGAAGCAACATTGAAATGAGTGAGGGCGTTGACAAAGTTGTTGCTGTCACAGAGTCCTACAAACTGGTCAACAAAAAATTCCACCCTGATGACTCTGTTATTCCTGTTGGTAATACCCATATTGGGCCGGGAACCATGACTGTAATGGCAGGTCCCTGTGCAATTGAGTCAAAGGAGCAGCTGCTCTCTACTGCTTTCGCTGTAAAAAAGGCTGGTGCTACCTTCCTTCGCGGCGGTGCTTACAAACCCCGTACCTCCCCATACTCTTTCCAGGGGCTGGAAGAAGAAGGCTTAAAATATATGAAGGAAGCCAGAGAAGCGACCGGACTGAACGTGATCTGCGAAGTTACCAGTGCCCATGCCATTGAAGCTGCCGTTAAATACGTAGACATGCTTCAGATCGGTGCCAGAAATATGCAGAACTTTGAGCTGTTGAAGGAAGCCGGAAAATCAGGAATGCCTGTATTGTTAAAACGCGGCTTATGTGCTACCATAGATGAGTGGCTGAATGCTGCTGAATACATTATTTCAGAGGGAAATCCAAATATCGTTTTATGTGAACGTGGTATCCGTACCTACGAAACATCCACCAGAAATACTCTGGATATCAGTGCGGTTCCTGTGATCCGCCAGAAGAGCCATCTTCCTGTGATCGTAGATCCAAGCCACGCAACGGGGGTAAGGGCTTATGTAGAACCTCTTGCAAAAGCTGCTGTGGCAGTTGGCGCTGATGGACTGATGATCGAGGTTCATCCAGATCCGTCCAAAGCACTTTCCGACGGTCCTCAGTCTCTTACTTTTGATGCATTTGATAAATTAATGGCAGACTTAAAGCCATATGTGGATCTGGCTGGCAGGACTTTTGAAGCCAGATAACTAGTGTACTGTATTATTCATATTTCGCATAATGACTTGCCTGAATTTCCATCTGCTGTGTTGTCGTCAATCGACGATGCCACCGCATCGCCTCATTCCTCCGCCTTGCAGATTGAAAATTCATTCTGCGTCATTTTGCTGAAAATGAATGATACAGTACACTAGTACATCGTTTCGTAAATAACTGTACTAATCACGTAGGATGCGGAGTTGAGTGTGCAGGTCTAAAAACGCAGGCGTAGCGGGCTACGCTGAGACTTTTAGGCCTGTGCAATCAGATTCGCAGACAAGTGAGTGGTACAGTTATTTCGAAAACGATGTACTAGCATACCACTTATTATCCACAGCCAAACACCTGAAGGCCTTTCTTTCGTAAAGGTTTTCAGGTGATTCTGTATTGTAAGGAGCAATTTTGAAATGGAAAAATTCACCATGAATGATACAACCATTGCCTTTATTGGTCTTGGCCTTATCGGTGGTTCCTTGGCTAAGGGAATTAAAAAAGCACGTCCGGATATCCGCATCATGGCCTATATGCGCACCCGTTCCAAACTGGAACAGGCTAAAAAAGACGGTATTGTAGATGTTATTTTAGACGGCATTGATGAGCAGTTAAAACAATGTGACCTGATCTTTTTATGTACACCAGTGGAATACAATGCACAATATCTGTCTAAGATCCGCTCCTATTTAAAACCGGGGGCTTTGATCACGGATGTTGGCAGCACCAAGACCGACATCCACAAAGAGATCCTGCGTCAGGAACTTACAGACTGTTTTGTAGGCGGGCATCCCATGGCAGGTTCTGAAAAAACAGGCTATGAAAATGCAACTGACCATCTCCTTGAAAATGCTTATTATATTGTTACACCGCCAGAAGGTTTTAACCAGAATGGCTGTGGATATGGCAATATTTCCCCGAAATACTCCGAAAATGTCAAACGCATTATCGCCGTTGCGCAGACTGTGGGGGCGATCCCCCTGGTACTGGATTATAAGGAACATGATACTGTAGTTGCCGCCATCAGCCATCTGCCTCATCTGGTTGCTTCCAGCCTTGTAAATCTGGTAAAAGACTCTGATTCACCTGCTGAAACCATGAAACAGGTAGCTGCCGGCGGGTTTAAGGACATTACACGTATTGCCTCTTCTTCCCCGGAAATGTGGGAACAGATCTGTATGACTAATTCAGAGCCTATTGCAGATATGCTGGAGCGCTACATTGATTCCCTTCAGGATATCCTTTCTGAAATAAAAGGTCATCAGGGAAATGCTATTTATAAACTGTTTGAAAAATCCAGGGATTACCGCAATACCATTACTGACCGTGCCAAAGGTTCTGTAGAACCATCCTACGCATTTTCTGTGGATATGGCCGATGAGGTTGGTGCTATCTCCACTATTGCTGTTATTCTGGCTGCTAAGGGCATCAGCATTAAAAATATTGGTATCAATAACAACAGGGAACGGGGCGAAGGCACATTAAAGATTGAATTTTATGATGAAGCAGCTATGACCGCAGCCTGGAAACGGCTGGAATACTATAAATACGAAATGGTACGGCTGTAAGCCGGACTGTCTGGGAGGAAGATATGGAATTTAGAAAATCAGGCCCATTAAAGGGCGAGATCACTGTTCCGGGAGATAAATCCATTTCCCACCGCGCTGTGATGTTTGGCTCTCTTGCAAAGGGAACTACCGAAATTACCGGATTTTTACAGGGAGCAGACTGTCTGTCTACTATTTCCTGTTTTGAAAGTATGGGAATTGCTATTGAAAATAAAGGGGATATCGTCCTGGTACATGGAAATGGTCTTCGCGGCCTTAAAAAGCCGGAAACTGTATTAGACTGCGGAAACAGCGGCACTACTACCCGCCTGATCTCCGGTATTTTATCTGCACAGAACTTTGACGTAACTTTAACAGGTGACGCTTCTATCCAGAAACGTCCTATGAAGCGTATTATGGAACCGCTGTCCCTTATGGGGGCGGATATTGTCAGTGTAAATGGAAATGGCTGCGCGCCTTTAGCTATCCACGGAAAAGCCCTTCACGGCATCCATTACACCTCTAAAGTAGCCTCTGCACAGGTAAAATCCTCTATTTTATTAGCAGGGCTTTACGCAGATGGCCCAACTTCCGTTACAGAGCCTTATGTATCCAGAAACCACTCTGAGATCATGTTAAATCTGTTCGGTGCTCATGTAACCACAAAGGATACCACTGCTACCATTGAGCCAGCCAGTGAGCTGCACAGTAGAAAGGTAAATGTACCGGGAGATATTTCTTCTGCTGCTTATTTCATTGCTGCAGGCCTTATGGTACCCGGCTCTGAGATCCTGATCAAAAACGTAGGCATTAATCCTACCAGAGACGGCATTCTTCATGTATGTAAGGCTATGGGAGCAGATCTTACTTTATTAAATGTAAAAGAAGACGAAGGAGAACCTGTTGCTGATATTTTAGTCCGTGCTTCTTCCCTTCACGCAGCAGAGATCGGCGGAAGCATTATCCCGACTCTTATTGATGAGCTGCCTATGATCGCAGCCTTGGCCTGCTTTGCACAGGGAACTACCGTGATCCGGGATGCAGCGGAATTAAAGGTAAAAGAGTCCAACCGGATTGCCGTAATGGTGGAAAATTTAAGTGCCATGGGAGCTGATGTAACGGAAACAGAGGACGGCATGATTATCCACGGCGGCAGACCGCTTCACGGTGCAGTGATTGAAAGCCACTTAGATCACCGTATTGCCATGACCTTTGCAGTAACAGGTCTCTGCGCAGAAGGCGTTACACAGATCAATGGGGCAGAATGTGTAAATATTTCTTATCCCCAGTTTTACCAGGATCTTAAGAATTTAATATAAACAGCCGTAAAAAGGCGTATGAGTCTACACCAGGGATCCATACGCCTTTTTCATTTTCAGATCGTTTTCCAGATATACTGGGAAAAATAATTATCATTTTCTCTTCTTCGGAGCAGGAAGCTCTTCATACATTGCCCTAAATAGTCCTGTAAGAAATTCCTTCTGATCCACATCCTCTACCAACAGCATCTCTTTGGCCCCTTCATAAGGTAATTCATAAACAGCCTGGGGTATATAAGAAAATGCGGCTTTTACAGGCTTTACAAGCAGACGATCATCGTAAATACCACCTACGATCTTCCCCCGGTAATAAATAATGTACTCTCCCATCATGGCCCGATAGGTGATCTCCTCTAAATCAGACAATTGTTCCAATACAAAACCCAAATAACTTTTACTGGATGCCATTCCCTTTTCTCCATTTCTGTGGTCTTAAGATTCACTTAAAGCGCAGTTCCCTTTTTGGGAACAAAGAAACCACTCATATCTGTATGTTCCAGTTTTAACAGCGCGACCTTCTTTTCCATTCCCCCTGCATATCCTGTGAGACTGCCATTTGTCCCTACAACACGATGACAGGGAATGATAATGGAAACTTCGTTATGTCCCACTGCGCTACCTACAGCCTGGGCAGACATATGCGGCGCATCATGCATCTGGGTCATTTTTTTTGCAATCTCCCCATATGTCATAGTCTGTCCATAAGGGATCTGCAGCAGAATCTGCCACACATCCTGACGAAAGGTTGAACCTGCAGGATGAAGCGCTGGGGTAAAGTCCGGTTCTTTCCCGGAAAAATAAACATCCAGCCATTTTTTAGCCCTAATCAGGACCGGGATCTCCTGTGAAACCGTTTCTTTTGGAAGTGTATTTCCAAAGTATTTTTGTCCCTCAAACCATAAACCGGTCAGTCCAACCTCATCTGCCGCCAGTAAAATATTGCCCAGTGGTGACGGATATGTACATGTATAGACCATATTTCCTGTTTCCTTTCCCTTTAAAGCTTTACGCTTACGCAGATTCTTTTGAATTTATTGTACCATGGTCTTTTTAAAATTACAGCAAAAAAGGAGTGGATCCAAGCAAAAACCAACGATCCACTCCTTTGATCATTTTTTATTTATCCCAAGCAGAATTTATTGCATCCTACGGCGGCTATCATGTAGTGGCCATTGCCAGCTTACAACAGCTGACAGCTGACGGACATATCAGGCGGCTCACTGTGCGGCCGAAATGATCTTTGTATCTGCAAACTTTTTAATAAGGCATTCCTTTTTATAAAACGTAATCCCATGACAGATTTCTTCATTGCCGCTGTAATTAATAAAATATCATCCCAACGCCACATCAAGCACCATCATCAGCGCAAATCCGATTGCAAATCCAATGGTGCCTATATTGGAATGTTCTCCTTCAGAAGCTTCTGGCACCAGTTCTTCCACTACTACGTAAAGCATGGCACCTGCTGCAAAGGAAAGGAAATATGGCATAAAGGGCTCCAGTTTTTCTGCCAATAACAGCATAAGACCGGCGCCGATGGGCTCTACAATACCGGAAAGCATACCGTAGACAAAGGCTTTTTTCTGCCCTGCCGCTTCTTTTAAAGGAAGAGAGATAACTGCTCCTTCCGGGAAATTCTGTATTGCAATACCCAGTGATAATGCCATGGCGCCTGCCAGTGTAATGGACTGGCTTTTTGCCATCATACCTGCAAAAGCCACACCAACTGCCATTCCTTCCGGTATGTTATGTAAGGTCACTGCAAGAACCAGCATAGTGCTCTTTTTCCAATTGCTTTTTGCGCCTTCCGGCTGATCCGTATCCATATGAAGATGAGGAACTACCATATCCAGAAACAATAAAAATGCCATTCCTAAAATGAATCCGCATACTGCCGGAAGAAAGGCCAGCTTTCCAAGTCCTTCACTCATTTCCATAGCCGGAATCAGAAGAGACCAAACGGAAGCAGCCACCATAACTCCTGAAGCAAAGCCCAGGAATGCTTTCTGCACTCCGGGCTTTAATTCTCCCCGCAGAAAGAACACGCAGGCACTGCCTGCTGTAGTTCCTATAAAAGGGATCAATATTCCTGTTAAAATATCCATCTGCTACCTCATGTTGCTACATTTCTGCCCCACATCGAACACGTCACCAGTACATTCTCCTATCACAGCAAACAGATACGCTGTCTCTTCATCCACATTATTATAAATATCAGTCGATCATTCCCCGAAGCTTCAGATAATCCTTGATCAAGATGATCATCTCATCGTAATCAATGCGGCTGGCATTAATAGGAAGATCGTAATTCTCCATATCCATCCAGTTTCTGCCAGTGAAATACTTATGATATTCAGTGCGCTCCTTATCAATCTTCCTCATACGGCGCAGTGCTTCTTCTTCATCAACCTTATCTACATCCATAATCCTGCGGACTCTGGTAACGGTATCTGCATATACGAAAATGCGGATCACGTCATCTAACTGATCCTGAAGCACATAGTTGCCGCATCGTCCGATGATGATGCAGTTTTCTGACTCTGCCAGTTTTCGGATAACCTCAGACTGGAAACGGAACAGGTTTTCCGGTGATGTAAGCTTATGTCCGTCCTTTACAGGTGCAGAAAGCTCCGGCTTCATATTAGTAACAGTACGATATAATAAATTGTTTCCTGCCTTTTCATCTGCCAGACGGAAATACTGCTCTCCAATAGCACTGGTTTCTGATGTCATTTTCAAAATCTCTTCATCATAATAATGAATGCCCAGTTCCTCTGCAAGACGCATACCTGTAATACGTCCGCCGCTTCCGTACTGACGCTCGATTGTGATCACATAATGTTTACTGCTCATATGACCGACCTCCCTTGTTTTGCTATACACTCTGATCATACATTTACATGCTTCTTATGTATCAAGTATACCACATTTTTACTTAACCGGACACTGTATTATCTGAATTTTACTGAAATTTTTCTTCAAATTTCTCATAACAACAGGTGCAACGGATACAGCTTTGCAAAAAACAGTTGACAAAACCCGCCCTATGTATTAAGATACGGATTAACAGCTAAACCGTTGAGAAAGAGGAGTAAGCTTCCAATGCATTAGCACAGAGAGCCGCAGGTGGTGGGATTGCGGTATAAGGCAGGCAGCTGAATGGACTTTTGAGGGCAGTCTTGAAATACTTAGTAGGGACTGACGGACTCTGCACCCGTTACATTTGCAGCACATATGCTAGTATGTGAAAAGTGGACTTTAAGTCAATTTGAGTGGCACCGCGGATCATATTCGTCTCAATCACAATCGTATTGTGTTTGGGACTTTTTTTATTCCAAAATATTATTTCAAATTTTATTTTCAGGAGGTAAGTATTATGAAAAAATCTATGGCAGTTCTTTTAACCGCAGCAATGGGCGCAGCTTTATTAACAGGCTGCGGCAGTTCTTCTTCCACTGCTACTACAGCAGCAACTACCACAGCAGCCCCTGCATCTGAGGCAGCTTCTTCTGAGGCAGCTTCCAGCGAAGCAGAAAACAACACAGAAGCTGACGGCTCCTACACCATTGGTATTGGCCAGTTTGCTGAACACGGCTCTCTTGACAACTGCCGTGAAGGTTTCTTGGCTGGTCTTGCAGCAGAAGGCATCGAAGAAGGAAAGAATTTAACTGTTCTTTATGAAAATGCACAGGCAGACGGCGGTACTTCTGCACAGATTGCTAATACATTTGCAGGAAAGGACGTAGATTTAATGTGCGGTATTGCAACTCCTATGGCACAGGCTGAATACAGCGTGGCTATGAAGTCCGACATTCCTGTCATTTTCACAGCAGTTACGGATCCGGTTGCAGCTGAACTGGCAAACGCAGACGGAACCCCGGTTGGCGAGATCACAGGTACAAGCGATAAGCTTCCTGTAGAATTACAGTTAAAGATGATCCGTGAGATCTTACCTGAGGCAAAGACTATCGGTATCATGTACACCACCAGCGAAGTAAACTCTGAATCTGCCATTGCAGAATATAAGGAACTGGCTCCAAATTATGACTTTGAGATCGTAGACTCCGGTATCTCCTCTTCAGCAGATATCCCGCTGGCAGCAGATACTTTAATTGGAAAGGTTGACTGTATCACTAATCTGACTGATAATACAGTAGTAGCATCTCTTCCTGTTATCTTAAGCAAGGCTTCCGCAAAGAACATTCCTGTATTCGGAAGCGAGATCGAGCAGGTAAAGATCGGCTGCCTGGCTGCTATGGGTCTGGACTATGTAGAACTTGGCAAGCAGACCGGTGAAATGGCTGCAAAGGTATTAAAGGGCGAAGCAAAAGCAAGCGAATTAAACTTTGAGACCATTAAGGATGCTGCATTCTACGGCAACACCAAAGTAGCTGAAAACCTCGGCATCACTCTTCCTGAATCTTTAACAGGAACTGCTGCTGAGCTCTTTGACAGCATTGCAGAGTAATAATATTTAGGGTATTGGAGGAACATCATGACAACGATCATTTTCGGTATTCTGGAAGAAGGCCTTGTATATGCCATCATGGCTCTGGGCGTTTACATCACTTATAAGATCCTGGACTTCCCGGATCTGTCTGTAGACGGCACCTTCCCACTTGGCGCTGCAGTGACTGCAGCAGGCATTGCAAACGGGCTTCCTTTCATTGGTACCATTTCACCTGTAGCAGCATTATTCATTTCCTTTGCAGTGGGTGCCTTAGCCGGCTGTATCACCGGTCTCATCCACGTAAAGTTAAAGGTACGTGACCTGCTCTCCGGCATCATTGTCATGACGGCCCTCTATTCCATTAATTTAAGGATCGCAGGAAAAGCAAACCTTCCTATTTTTAGTAAGGAAACCATCTTTTCCAATTCCTTCCTTTCCGCTCATGTGCCGGAAGCTGCATCCCCATTTATCGTGACCATTATCCTGTTTGTGATCGTTATGATCTGCAAGGTGTTATTAGACGCTTACTTACAGACACGTTCCGGATACCTGCTTCGTGCAGTTGGTGACAATGACGTACTGGTCACTTCTCTTGCAAAAGACAAAGGCCTTGTAAAGATCGTAGGTCTTGCTATTGCAAACGGTTTTGCAGCTCTTGCAGGAAGCGTTTACTGCCAGCAGAAAGGCTTCTTTGAGATCTCCATCGGTACTGGTACCATGGTCATCGGCCTTGCAAATGTGATCATCGGAACCCAGCTGTTAAAAAGAGTTGGATTTATCCGCTCTACTACTGCTGTTATCATCGGTTCCATTGTATACAAAGCCTGCGTATCCATTGCGCTGCTGTTAAATGACCTGCACATTGCAGGACTGGACCTTTCCATTCCTGTCACTGCATCCGACTTGAAGCTGATCACTTCTGTATTATTCCTGATCATCCTTGTAGTAAGCCCTTCCGGCGGAAAGAAGGTAAAGAGCCATGCTTGAATTAAAACACATCCATAAATATTACAACGCAGGTACTGTCAATGAAATGTGCCTGTTTAATGATTTTAACTTATCCATTGATGATCATCAATTTGTATCTGTAGTAGGAAGCAATGGTTCCGGCAAAACTTCTCTTTTAAATATCATCTGTGGAAGTATTCCGCTGGATGACGGCCGTATTATCATCGGCGGTGAAGACATTACCAAAATGCCTGAATATAAGCGCCAGCGCCGCATTGGCCGTGTTTACCAGAACCCGTCCATGGGAACCTGCCCTTCTATGACCATTGCGGAAAACATGGCTTTAGCAGACAATAAGGGCAAAGCCTTCAACCTCCGTCCCGGAACCAACAAACAGCGCCTGGAATTCTACCGTGAATCTCTCCGCTCTCTTGGCCTTGGACTGGAAGATAAAATGGATGTAAAAGTAGGTGTTCTCTCCGGCGGACAGCGCCAGGCAATGGCTCTTTTAATGTCCACCATGACTCCTATTGAGTTTCTGATCCTGGATGAGCACACCGCTGCTCTGGACCCAAAAACAGCAGAAACCATTATGGAACTGACAGATAAAGTAGTCCGTGAAAAGAACCTGACTACCATTATGGTCACCCACAATCTCCGCTTTGCTGTGGAATATGGTGACAGACTGTTAATGATGCACCAGGGACATGCAGTGATCGATAAAGCAGGCGCAGAAAAAGACGCTACTACCATTGATCATATCCTTAAGAAATTTAATGAGATCAGTATTGAGTGTGGAAACTAGATAGCAAAGGGACGCGCCAACCGGTGCGTCCCTTAATTCTTTCATTCAATTTTTATTCTGCAAATACCATGATCCGTGTTGCTGTATTCTCTCCATCAGACCATACCACTGCTTTTCTCCCCTGGGTAAGGTCATCTAATGTAACAATATTTCTGGTGAGATATGGTACTATTGCACAGTCATCTGCCAGTGTATATTTTGTACCGTCCATAGCAGTCAGTACAGACTGGGAAGAAGCTGCATCTGTCACTACTGATTTAACTGTTACATAGTCCGGAACCTTAAAATCTGCCGGAACATTGGCAAAGATCATCGTCGCATTGGTCATTGGCGGAAGGCTCATGGTCATTGCCGGACCGATATAGGCATAAATGGTATCCCCGTCCTTAATATCAGATAGCTCTGTTGGAATACCGGAAACAGCATCTAATACATAGGTGGACTCCTGAGATACATTTAAGATCACTTCTCCCTGATATCCCTGATCTGCCTGACTATCAATGGATAATCTTCCATCTTCCATATGGGTAGTCGGTCCATACAGGCGTACAGAGTCTTCTGCCTGCTCCGGCTGTTCTTCTGTACCTTCAATAGTGCCGCTTACGGTCTCTACAACAGTAGTTTCTTCTGGAGAAGATGTAGGCTCCTGAGATTCACTTACTACTGGTTTTGACTCACTTACAAGTGGCAACGTCGTTGCTTCATCTGCTTTATTGGAACATCCTCCAAGACCTAAAACTGCCGCGCTGCATAATACTGCTGCATATAAATAATATTTTCTCAATATGACTTCTCCTTTTCTAATACCAAAGATTATTTTTTAATGTGCTGACACATTCAAAGTTTTCTTCTGGACTTATTATATCGTAAACTCACGAATCCCGCGCATTCGCGCTCTGCTGCCTGCTTACGCAGGCGATTCGTTCGTTAATGGCTTGCGAAAAACAAATGTCTGCTACGCAGCCGCTTGTTTTTCACTACGCTCATTATATCTTATATTATCCATATATCCAATAAAGCTTTTCTTAAGTATTATTTAAATAATATATACAACAAAAAAGAGCCTTCCCATATGATTACAGGAAAACTCCTTTTTTATTACACTATGCTTTTAAAACCTTTCAACAGGCTTTTTACTATCTCGCCATCTCACTCTGTGGTCCAGTCTGGTTATGGGCCTTGATAATGGTCTCGATCTCATCCAGGTTAGAGGATGGGAGATCGCCAGGAATAGTGTTTTTCACAGCTGCGGTAGCGTTTCCGAAAGCAACTGCCTTCTGGCAGTCACCACCGCTGCTTAACAGGCCGTAGAGAGCGCCGGAAATATAAGCATCACCACTACCGATACGGTCTACTACTTCAATGTCACGATATGGCTCTTCTTCATAGAATGTGTCTCTTGCAGCATCGTAGATCACAGAACCGAATGTATGGCGTTTCGGGCTATGTACGATACGCTGGGTGGAAGCTACTATAGAGATAGGATATTCTTTTGTAAAGCTCTTCATCATCTCTTTCGCACTGCCATTTTTTAAGAAGGTCAGCCGTGCAGTATCTTCTGAGCAGAAGAAAATATCTACATAAGGAAGAATACGCTCAATACATTCTCTTGCTTCATCACCACTCCACAGATTTCCACGGAAGTTTACATCAAAAGAAACAAGAGTTCCTGCTTCCTTAAAACGCTTGATCATCTCAATTGTAGTCTCTCTGATCTTCTCACTGAGCGCCAGAGTAATACCTGTAGTATGGAAACATTTTGGAGCTGTGTATACCTCCTCCGGGATCTCATTAATATCCAGAGTAAAGAAGGAACTGTTCACACGGTCATAAATAACCTTTGGTTTTCTCGGATATGCACCGTTTTCATAGTAATAAATTCCCACACGGGCTGATGGAGAATGGTCATACATAAAAAAGTCATCGCTGACACCAAATGAACGGATCTTACCTTTCATAAAGCTGCCGATATCATGTGACGGAAGCTTGGAGATAACGCCTGTACGCAATCCTAAAAGAGATGCACCTACTGCTACGTTCAGTTCTGCACCGCCAACCTGCTTTACAAAGGTATCTCCTCTGGAAAGACGGTCATTATCTGGTGGTGACAGTCTTAAAAGAACCTGTCCTAATGTAAGCAGGTCAAAAGTTCTTCCTTTTATCTCACCCATTGTCATATCCTCCTGATGTTTTTAATGTTCTCCCGCAATCTTTCTGTGCCTGATTTTGTAAGAAGATTTTTTGCCAGTTGTGCCCAAATTTCTGAGGCATACGGGGTACGTACATCAATGAAGTTCGGGTGCGACTGGCGAAAAACCGGTCACAAAGGCAGGTACAGGAAAGACTCCGAAAGAAAATTTTAAAGAAA